>Ga0247608_10003855_pt1 | contig 17180 bp, 9 predicted proteins | sample 176DNAGHGlowgp2_FD_193490 | JGI IMG/M metagenome (GOLD analysis project Ga0247608, IMG submission 193490) | Sheep rumen microbial communities from Palmerston North, Manawatu-Wanganui, New Zealand - 1766 DNA GHGlow gp2 | ecosystem: Host-associated > Mammals > Digestive system > Stomach > Rumen ... | reverse complement strand
ATACCGGCAGTTACCCAGATTATGAAAAATATGCGTGAGACATTTATGCATGCTAGGCTTGAGAATGAAAAGAAGTATAAAGAGGAGTTGGAAAAAGAGCAAAAGCGTCAAAAAGACTTGGATGACAGCCGAAAATTTAAGAAAGAGCATCAACAAAAATTAGATGAATTGGATAAGGCTTATCGGGTGGCTAATGGCAAAAAAGTTGATGAATATCATATCTTATTTGACGGCGAAACTATGTTTAAATTTGGAAGATATTCTGAAAAACTATTGTATACTCAAGAAAATATTGAGAGAGTTAAAGATGAAATTGTCAAAATAGAAGAACACAACCGACTGATTGATGAGGTTGATAAGAAATTGCATGCAAAAGATGAAAATACCGGTAAAACGTTGCTTGATCGGTTTCATGCGTTTGATTATCATGTTTATTTGACAGATGAAGGGGTTATGTATCGACATGGGAATGACCATTATTCCGATACGACTATACCTTATTCCAAAGATACGATTGCAACTTTAGATGAATTTATTGCAAAACAAGAAGAAAAGCTTCGGATTGAGCAAGAGCAAGAGGCAGAACGGCAACGTTTATTAAAAGCTCAGGAAGAAGAGCGTCAACGGATGGTGCAGTATAAAGCCATGGGATTGCCGTCGGATGTGCGCGTGTGGCATCGGGTCGGTGCCGGCACTGATTGCAGTGATGCTTGGGTGATTAAACCTGATGGAAGTTTTCGCGAGCCGACGAAATTTGAGGCGGTTAAAAGATATGGTGACGGCTATAAAAATTGGGAACAAATCTTTCCTGGCGAAGTTGTGCTTTCTTGGGAAAAAGGCAATACAGCTGCCGAGCATGGATTTGAGGTGATTTATATGCCGAAAGAAGGGCTGACTGCAGCGCAAAAAGAGGCGGTTTTGAAAATTGAAGAAGATATTCAGAACGCATGGAAAGACAGGAGAGGATTGTCCTCAGGAATCCCATCGCCGGATGTCGGTATGGGGTGGAATATTGCCGGACGGAAGATGCCGCTTAAAGCTAAAAGAGATGTGTTGCCTGAACCGGTGTTGGAAGATAATATCAAACCGGAACCGAAGGTTGATACAAAAGTTCAAGCTAAAGAAAATGCCGAACCGGACAGAGAGATCACGATGGATGATTTGGCAAGGCTTAAAGAGTTTTTTGGTAGATAAATCAAAACAGAGATTAATCGAATAGGAGAATGAAATGTCTGATAATGCAATAGAGTTTGTAAGATCATTTGAGGTGAGAGAATATACTCATACAGAAATGGCAGAAAAAGAACATCGTATGGCATTGAGTGAAGTTATCGGCTATGATCACGGTTATGAACCTGTAGTAACTTCAGCTAAAGATATTTATATGTATAAAGGTAAAGAGATTGCTCAAGGAAAATTTTTAGGCTTTATGGACCCTGATCAGAAAGTTGTGGTTATGGGTGATCTCGTTTTTAAAAATGGAGTGAAAATTGTTGATAAATCCAGATTTGGGACAAGTTTCCGCGGTGGACGTCTGTTCAAGCCTGATAACAGTAAATTATTTTGGGCGGATAATGCTATTATCCGGATGGTTAACGGTGTTGCCGTATTTTATGATGATACAGGTAAAGAAGTTAAAGAAATTGAGGCCGATAAGTTTTTAGGTGTTGACAGAGAAACCAAACAATCAGCTTTTATTGTTAACGGAGAAGTTTTTGTATATGACCACAAGGATATCAAAGATATTAAAAAAGCAACTGTTGAACAAGCGCGATTGCAAGAATTTACAATTTATGAAGGCAGTCTGACGACAAAGTTTTATACAGAAAATGATATACCTCGCATTTTAGGGATAGATACGGTTTATGATGAAAACGGGCAGCCGTATAAATTATCCAGTTTGCGCCGTTTTCTTGATGATACGCCATATGAGTTTCATAACATGAATTTTTCAATGCCTGAAATCAGGGCTGATTTTTTTGAAATCGGAGGCGTGAAGTTTTTTGAAGATAAAACGACGGTGTTATTGGATGAAAATTCTAAAGGTATCATTTATGCTTATACAGATGAGGGTTCACAGTTTCATTCGGAAGATAAAGGGAAAATCAGGCATCCGAGTTTGAGAGCATATTTACCTAAAATGATTGAGCATATGGAGCTTTTTGATAAAGAAACGTTGAGAGAAACATATCAGAATTTAATAGGATATTGTGCTGATGAATGTCGTTCCGGCAGTGATAAAAGTATGACGGAATATATTGTGCCTTTTCAGGAAAAATATGCAGAGTTATTTGCTGAAAATCTTAGCAGTGAGTGGTTAGAAAAATATAACAGAGATATTCTGTTTACAAGAAATTTGTCGTATTCAACTCTAAGTGATGCGTGGAAAATGGAGAGCTTGGAACAGGAGCTTGATATTCATCCGGAAATGGCGCAAGAATTATCGGGGCAGGTTGTGGCTAAATATTTGCTCCTGCATCCGGAAAAAAAGGATTTAAGTCGGTATATAAAAGATACGGAAAATCTTTCGGACGTGGTTTTAAAACAGCTTTATGATATAGGAATAAATCCTTTGTCACCGGATGAGTTTCCACGTGCTTTGAGTGGTGAGCAAAAATTAAAAACGTGCAGTAAAAATTTTGAGATTGAAAATGCAGATGATTTCAGAAAGGCATTTAAGAATCTGGCGGTTGCGTTGCGTGATGATAATCCGATTAATGCGGAAATTGCAGAAATGTTGTTGCTTAAGTTGGTTAAAAATCATAAAGATGTTTTTTTAGGCGAGGAAAAGTCTAAATCAATCAGCGACATGCTTCCGTATTGGGAAAGTTCCGAGAGCAAGGGATGTAAAACAGGTGATATTAAAAATGCAGCGGCATTTCTTATATCAAAGGGGGTAAAACTTTTGGAATTAAATGATTTTAATGATGTTGCTCCAAAATATAAGCAAAAACTTGCCGAGCAGGGATTGTTTCAAGTTAATGTGACGGATTATTTGGAACATCCGATTGATGAGTTATGTCCGGTTAATCAGTCGTTTGTTCATCCGTATGATGATAAAATTAAAACTAATTTGTTGGATTATTTTTTGCAGTATGACAAATCGGATAAGGTGGTGGCTTTGTTAAACTGCGGTGCAAATGTATTTGCAAATGTTGAGCGGTTTAGTCGTAAGCAAAATAAGGTCTTTCCGATTAAGCCGTTTGCGCGTTTTGTTGACAATCAAATTTTCTTAAAGAAATCGAAAAATTTACGGTGGATGATGGAAGCTATTGCGCAAGGACTTGATGCTTCAAAAGAAAATGTGATTGATAAAATTTTTGAGAGTTTACCGTATAAAACTAAAGAAAATGAAACGGTAAAACAACTGCAAGCAGAAATGCATCAGATTTTTGAGAGAGAACATCAGAAAGAAACAGAAAATGCACAAGCGATAGAAATTTCAAGAGTTGAAAGTTTGGAAAAGTCGCATCTGTTTTATATGATGCATCTTGATGAATGGTCGCGACTGGATGAACGCAGACGCTTGGCAGATGGAAAAAGCAAAGAGAATTATAAATTTAAGTATGCAGATGAGTATGAAGCACAAGATGGCTATGGAAAAAGTGTGTATTATAGTCATGAATATATGGAAAAACAAGAAAGAGAAATTGAATCACTTGAAAGAAAGGCAAAAATAGATAAGGTTGTGAAAAACTTTAATCGTTTTCTGCAGTTAACTATCGGAGATAGTGCAAAGACTATTCAAGAGCGGTTGAATAAAATTCATTTGCGTTTGGTGATTGATGCTTCCTCCTTTTCACAGCCTCCGCAAATTTGTGTTATTGATAAAACTGAGCGAGACAGTTCCGGAGGGGAATATATTGCACCGATTAAAATCGATGATGATTTATTGGTCAATCTTGATAATCTGCTCATAAAAAAAGAAACGGCGATGGGCTGTTTGTCACATAAGAGGGCTCAAAAAGCGGGGGGAGATAAAACATCTGCTGATTTGGCAAGGCTTAAAGAGTTTTTCGGTCGGTAGAACGGTTTTAGTTAATGACAACAAAAAGGGTTGACGGAAGGTCAACTCTTTTTTATACTTTTGGCGAGGTTGGAATGAAGGGAAAAATACCTATTTCTAACCGGCAAAAGTTATCTTATTTTCTGTTTATAACTACGGAAATGTTTTGCTTAAGATATTTTTGCTACGTATAGTGTAAACATTGTAGAACTTTTATGTATAAAGGATTGTTTTTATGGAACCCGAGGAGATCAAAGACCTTGATACAGGTCTTGGAAAACTTGCAGATTTGTGCGGTGTGGAATATCGGTCAGAACCGGTCGTAAAGGTCGGTATGCTCAAAGCTATGGGCGTTTTGCAGGAGGATTTTAATTACGGCTCAACCGATGAGGCGCAAAGACGGGCAAACTTGAATTTGATTAAAGCGCTCGTGAAAGAAAAACAAGATGCCAATTTTATCAATATCGTGCATCATACACCGGTGTTAAGACAGAATCGGGTGGATACAATTGAACTTTCTCTTCCGGAGGGGGTTAATAAAGTTAAATGGAACTTTTTTGAAGATGAAAACCCCAAGAAATATTATAGGGGCGAAGTTTTAGTTGAGGACAGTGAAAAAGTTTACAGCGGCGAAACGTTTGTTTCGGAGTTGAAACCGAGTAATAAAGACAAAGAAATTGCGCACGAAATTGATGGCGTGATGTATCGCAAATATCAGTTTAAATTTCCGTTTGAAGTTAAGCTCGGTTATCATGATGTGGAGTTCTCTTATACGGACAAAAACGGAGAAGAACATCATCAACGCACACACCTCATTTCAGCCCCCGAAAAATGTTATGACAGGCTCGGTATCAGAGACGGCAAAAAGACTTGGGGTGTGCCGGTGCAACTCTATGAACAGGTGAGCGAAAATAATTTGGGAATCGGTAATTACAGCGATTTGGCGCAACTCGGCTATATACTCGGTAAAAACGGAGCAGGTATTTTAGGGGTTAATCCGCTCCATGCCAATCGTGGTGACCAGCCGGAAAATGCGTCGCCGTATTCGCCGGACAGCCGGATGTTTTTTAACTACCTTTATCTTGATGTCACCGCGGTTGATGAGTTTAAAAATACGCCTGAAATTCAGCAATATTATAACAGCAAAGAATTTCAAGAAAAAGTGGAACGCAATCGCAGACGGACGTATGTGGATTATACCACCACGCAGGAATTGGTTGATGACATTATGCACCGTTGTTACGAAGAATTTAAAGAAAATGCCGATCTTGAGGACTATAACCGTTTTCAGGTTTATCTGGACAGCCAAGACGGCATTTTGGATATGTATGCGACGTTTCGCGTGTTGAATAATTATTTTTCCAAACAAAAACCGCAACCTTTGGATTGGACTTATTGGCCGGAAGATTTTAAAAATCCGAAGTCAAAAGCATTTCAAGAATTTGTGCAAACGCATCAGGATGAAATCGGTTACTATAAATACACCCAATATCAATGCACCAAACAGTTGGAAGAAGTTAAAGATACATGCTTGAATGCCGGTATGAAAATAGGCCTTTATATGGATATGGCGGTTGGTGCTTCGCCTAAAGGGTTTGAGTCTTGGTATTATTCGGGGTTGTTTATCAAAGGTTCTGCCGGTGCGACGCCTGATGAACTTTCGCCGACAGGACAAGTGTGGAACGTGCTGGGATTTAATCCTTCAAAGTTGCAGGAAATGGGGTATGAACCGTATCGGCGTATTCTTGAAGCTAATATGAAATATGCCGGCTGTATGCGCATAGACCATGTGTTGCAATTAAATCGCCTCTTTTTCCACCCCGATAACGGCACGCAAGGAACGTATGTTTACTATAATTCCGATGAGCTGATGGCTGTGGTGGCTCTTGAAAGTCATCGGTTTAAAACCATGATTATCGGTGAGGACTTAGGTAACTCCTCTAATGAGTTCAGACGGCAGATGGAAGAATACGGAATCCTTTCATATAAAGTGTTGCCGTTTGAGCGTGAGTGTGACGGATACAGCTCAATGAGAAGGCCGGAAAACTATCAGCAACTTTCGGTTTGTGCTACGTCAACGCATGATACGCCGACGCTCTTAAACCAATGGAACGTGCAGGATATTTGGCAGAAAAAACAACTCGGGTTTTATAGTGAATCGATTATCAATCGGATGTTTGAACAATATGCTTCGCAACGTGAATCGATGAACTGGATGTTGGAACATTACGGTTGTTGGGCCGAAGTCGGCGGTAAAAAAAGTGAAAATCCGCGTAACGATGCAAACTTTGTGCCGGAGAAGTATATCCAAGCTGCGATTGCGTTTATGGCGCGTTCTAATTCGGCGATTATGTTGGTGCCGTTTACCGATATTTTCGGAACCAGTGAAATGGGGAATGTTCCGGGGACTTTGGATGTGGATATGACCATATCTCCCCATAAATCCTTAATGGAAGTGCAGGGTAATGACGGGCGCTTTTATCCGAACTGGCGTAAAAAAATGCATATCCCGTTAGAACATATTGAAGATGTCGATAAGTTTCGTGAAATCGTCGCTATCTTAAATAAATATCGTGCCGACGGTAACGACGGGCGCGGGCGCTATTATCAATTTGAGCGGCTCGGAAATAACCAATCTTCGTCTATTGATTTTGAGCGTGCACAGCGCCTTTATAATATCTTGCGTCACCGCGATGAATATCAGATGGAAAAAATTGTCAGTCATCGTTATGGAGAGGCTTTTCAACAGCGTTTGAACGGTCGTAAGGTGGCGGTGCAAGACAGGTACTATGATGCCGTTAATACTTGGATGTTGGCTTCTAACAAGGATAAGCGTGTCGGATAATTTTTAAGGGAAAATTTTGGCGTCTAATCGTAAATGGTGCTTTACGGTATAAATCCATGTACTTCTATGTACACTAGGATTTATACCGAAAGACATTTACTCTCACCGTTCAAAATTTTCTCCTTAAAAGAAACTGAGATGTGAGTAATTAGTTTGTGGCTTACGGAAGGAAGCCTGTTGGTGAAAATCCACGTAGGCTTATCTATGTTAGGATTTTCTCCACAGGACATTCACTTCTATTCACTCAAAGTTTTCTCCTTAAAAGTGCGCGGCGCACAGCCATAATGGCATTTTATCTCCCCCTCATTGTTAAATTGTTTTCGGCAGGGTGTTTTTTTTCGGTTTAAGTGGTTTTTTAATAATATATTAAGGTAATCTCAAATATAGTGCAATAAATAGTATTTGAGGTTATGGTATGGCAAGTGAACAGAAAAAACAAAAAATCGGAATGCTTTATAAACTGGGGGCTTTTTTGGCTTTCCTGATGCTGGGGTATTTGGGAATTCGCGGCTATGATGACAGCGTTGAACGCTTGAAAATTAAGGGCTGTTCTGATGAAATCAGAGAATTGATGATGAATATTAAAGAGCGGTATGCTTCGGCGCGTGATTACGGAACGCTTGATTTTAAGCAGGTTTCAAGTATGCGGTTGTTCCCGAAAAGTATGAGTAAACAAGGGTATAATGAGCCGATTAACTCTTATGTCGGTGGGGTGGATATTTATTATTCCGCAACTTCTCCGGAATCCGGTAATACGGCGTTTGAGATTTCTTTTCAGGGTTTAAGTAAAACCGGATGTATCGCCTTGATGCGTTTAACGCTTGATGACGGAACCGGCAGGGATTATATTGCCGTGGGTGGTTTCGGTGTGGCAACACCTGCCGGTGCTTTAGATGAAGTTTATCAGGATACGCCAAAAGAAAAGATGAAACGTAATGTGTTTAAATCTACCGAAGTGCAATATACAGATATTAAATTGTTGGAAAATGCCTGCGCTTGTAAAGATTTGACCTGTTCGGTGGTGTGGAAGTTCAGATAGAGATTTATGCAATATTCCAACGGAGGGAATATGTTAAAAACGTTTAAGCAAATTACCTCAAAAGATCAATATAAAGTCGGTGGAAAAGCTTATTCTTTGGGGAAGATGAGTAAACGTTTTTTGATACCGAACGGTTTTGTTATTCTCTCTGATACGTTTGATACGTTTATTAAAGAAAATAAATTAAAAGGAAAAATTGAAAAGATTATTTTCGGTTCTGATGATTATTTTGCTAAGTCAAAACAGATTAAAGAATTAATTATGGAGGCACCGCTCGGCAATAAGGATGCGCAGAATATAATGCGACATTTTGCACGATTAAAAAGTCCACAAGTTGCTGTTCGTTCTTCGGCAACTTGTGAGGACGCTAAGGACAAAGCATGGGCCGGACAACTGGATACTTTTTTAAACGTCAATAAAGAAGATTTACTTGAAAAGATTAAACTTTGTTGGGCATCGCTTTTTTCGGAACGGACGTTGGCTTATGGCGGGGATATTCTTAACAAAGCCTCTATTGCCGTTGTGGTTCAAGAGATGGTTTTTGCTGATGTGGCAGGGGTGGCTTTTTCGGTTAATCCGCTTACACGCAATATCAATGAAATATTGATTAATGCCGTTTATGGTTTGGGCGAGGCGATTGTTTCGGGCGAGGTGACGCCTGACCAATATTTGCTCCATAAAACCGGACGGATTTTAAATGAATCACATGAAGTTCAGTTACGCGGATTATACCGAAAGAAAAATAAACTTGTTTGGGCAGATATATCGCCACTTAAGCAAAATCAAGCTAAGCTTTCCCAAAAAATGATTTTAAGGCTTGGTGAAATTGTCATAAAAATTGAAAAGTTTTACGGTTTTGCGGTTGATGTGGAATTTGCGGTAAAAAATCAAAAAATTTATGTTTTGCAGGCAAGGCCGATTACCACACTTCACGATGATAAGAAAGATTATCGGGTACCGAAAAGTTTTGAACGTCCGGGGCTTCCACTGTTTGCGCAAGACGGATTTGAGGGGCTGATGGCGCAAACCAAACTGATAGAAAAATATTTTAAGTATCCGTATGTGGCAGATAAAGATGTTGCGGTTTATGGCGAGAATTACTTATGCTATTCGCATAGATTTACGTTAGAAAGCCGCGATGCATATTACTGGGCGTATAAACGGCGGGATTTTTCGGCGTTTTTCAAAATCGGGCAAATTTGTCGGCGTAACTATCGTTTTTATCAAAAAGTTTTGGTGCGTTATCAAGAGAAGATTCCGACACCTGAGGAACTTTGTAACTTGCTTAATACGATATGCGACCGGATGCATTTTGAAATGGTTTTTGTTGATATGCTGATGGATTTATCGGATATTGTGTCGGCGGATTTGTCGGATTTAATCCAAAAGAAAAAAATGCCGGATATGACGGATAAAATGGCGGTTTTGTCGGCAAATGAAGATTTAACCCGAGTTGAAGAAGAAAATAAATCTATGCAGGCTATCCTTGAAGCGGCTCGCAAAATTAAAAATTGGCAGGCTGATAACAAAATCAATCAACTCATAGACAACCATTTGAGTGAGTTTTCCGGTATGACGGTGCGTGCCATGCGTGGTCAGTTTATGACCAAGGATGAGGTTATTCAGCGGTTGCAAGAAAACCTGAAAAGCGGTAAAAATTTCTTTGCCAAAAATGTGATTAATGACAGAATGATGGTGCAAGATATCTTTAAGCAGTATCATTTTAACGCCTTTGATAAAGAGTTTGTGGCTTTTGTGAAAGAGGCTAACTTTTTAAGAACGCATATTTTGGATATGTATCATTGGCTCTCACAGAGTTTTATGCTGATATTTGATAAAATCGGTGCGCCTTATGGTTATAAAGGGTTTGATTTCCGTAACATGATGCCTGATGAAATTATCGCTTGGTATTCCGGAAAAGGAGAATTTAAAAAGAGAGAAGACGGCAAGTGGCTGTGGTATCGTTTTGGCGATGAGCGTAAAGTTGTTGATGAGCCTAAAGAGATAGAAAAAGCTTTGCAACGGTTTGTGCTGCCGGATAAATGTGCCGATACATCTGTTTGCCAAGTCAAGGGAACGGTGGCTTATGCCGGAACGGTTAGAGGTCAGGCCAGAATATTAAAAGATATCAGCGAGGTTAATAAAGTTTGTTCAGGTGATGTGATTATCTGCCCGATGACATGGCCTTCGTTAATTATTGCTTTGGAAAAAGCGGCGGCGTTTGTGACCGATGAGGGCGGGGTTTTATGCCATGCGGCGATTTTGGCGCGTGAATTAAAAAAGACTTGTGTTACGGGTACCAAAAATGCCACGGCAATATTTAATGACGGTGATATGGTTGAAGTTGACGGTGAAACGGGGATTGTTCGTAAAATCTAGGATTATCGTCCGTTACGGGTAAATGGGGTATAGCTTTTATTTTTGCTATGGCGGTGTTGTCTTCTGAGTTTTTTAAACTGATTGAGGTGGCGGCTTCTTAAAGGCAAGCGCTTTCTTAACTTGTTGATAACGCGGCTCCAGTTTCTGCCGCTGATAAATTCTATATTGGGGTGGTGGTTGTCTAAGACGGTGCGCACGGCTTGATGCTGTTCCATACCTGATGGGGTAAAACCGCAAATCACCTTTGCAGAGGATATTTTGGCAATATCTTCAGCAAGTAAGACATCACTTGAGGTATCTCCCAAAACCACGATGGTTGACGGATTATAACCTTTGGCGATAATGCCTTCGGCATCTTTGGTCATGACATGATTGATGGTGATGTTATTGTCACGATAGGCGGTTTGTTGTAATGAAACCTGTTCTGCGTCATTAGCAACACTGGAAGCAACAATATTGATACCTTTTATATCATCAAGTAATTGCGCAACAGAAGGGATAACAGTCCATGCGTATTGGGCATCGTCACCTTTTTGAAACGGTTTTAACTCTTTATTTCGGCAACCGACGGGATCAAGCTCAATGGCACCTTTTATGGGTCTTTTTCCGCTTAAATATTCTTCATCTTCAGGAAGATATTTGTCTCTGATATGGTCTTTATTAGGCCCTAAGGCAAATAATGTGCCGGCAAAATCGACGACAATCAGAAATTCGTCTTTGCGCGTTTGCGCTGATTTCTCTCTTTTTAATCGTGCTAATTTTTTTTGAATTTCTTTTTGCATTATTTCCTCCCATTTCTCATATTATAGCATTTTTTGAAAATAAATCAAGTGGGTAAATAATGCTTGAAAATTTGTTTTGGTGTGGTATAAAATTCCCCAGTTTAATTTTTTATTTTAGGAACTTGTTATGGTAGAAGAAGTTAGTGAACAAAGACAAAGCCGCTTAAATAAACTCGCAAAACTTGAAGAAATGGGGTATAACCCTTATCCGTATCGTTTCAAACCGGATAGCTATGCGCAGCCACTTCAAGAAAAATATAAAGATTTGCCGAGTGGTGAAAATACCGAAGACAGGGTGACCGTTGCCGGTCGGGCGATGGCTGTCCGTAACGATGGTATGTTTATTGATATGAAAGATAAAACCGGTCGGATTCAACTCTTTTGCCATAAATCGCATTTGCCGGAAGAAAACTTGAAACTCTTAAAATGTTTGGATGTCGGCGATGTTGTCGGTGTGACCGGATTTATCCGCAGAACCCCAAGAGGTGAGCTTTCGGTTGCTGCCGAAAAGTTTGATATTATCGCGAAATCTTTGGAGCCGTTGCCGGAGAAATTTCACGGCTTGACCGATGTGGAAACGCGTTATCGCAAGCGCTATGTTGACCTTATCATTAACGATGAGGCAAAGGAGGTGCTGTTGACGCGTTGCAAAATCGTTTCGGCGGTGCGTGAGTTCTTTAACAGTGAGGACTTTTTAGAGGTTGAAACGCCGACTTTTCATCCGATTATGGGTGGAGCTAACGCTAAGCCGTTTATTACCCACTATAATGCGCTTGATAATGACTTTTTCTTGCGTGTAGCGCCGGAGTTGTATCTTAAAAAACTCGTTGTCGGCGGTATTGACCGTGTGTTTGAAATCGGTAAAAACTTCCGTAATGAGGGGCTAGACAAGAACCATGTGCCGGAATTTACCGCGCTTGAAGCGTATATGGCCTATGGTGACTACAATGATATGGCAGACCTGATGTCGCGTTTGGTTCGGTTTGTTGTCAATAAAGTCTTTGGCACGGATGTGGTGACGCTTGACGGGCATGAGATTGATTTTTCTAAGCCGTTTCCGAAAGTTTCTATTATTGACCTTATTAAGCGCGAAACTGGTGCAGACTTTCTTTCGGTTGAGACTGTGGAAGAGGCAAGGGCGCTTGCGCACTCTGTCGGTGTTGAGGCTGACCATTGCACAAACTGGGGTAAAGTTGTTCAAGAAGTATTTGATGAAAAAGTGGAGCACACCCTGATTGAGCCTATCCTTGTTTCGGATATGCCGCGTGATATTTCGCCTTTAGCTAAAACGCACCGCGATAATCCGCGTCTTGTGGAGCATTTTGATGCATATCTTTTGGGTATGGAGCTTGGTTGTGCTTACTCTGAGCTGTCTAATCCGCTGGAGCAATTAGAGCGCTTTAAGGCGCAAATGGCGGAGCGTGAGGCTGGCGATGACGAGGCACAGATGCTTGATGAGAGCTTTATTGACGCGCTCTCTTACGGGTTTGTGCCGACTACCGGTATGGGGATGGGAATGGATCGTTTGGCCAAACTTCTTACCGGCGCAGCGACGCTACGTGATGTTATATTGTTTCCAACCCTCCGCAAAATTTAAGGGGAAAATTTTGGTGTCTAATCGTGAATGGAAGCCGGATTGAGGCAAATCCACGTAGTTCTATCTACGCTAGGATTTGCCTCACCGGACATTCACTTCTATCCCCTCAAAATTTTCCGCCTTAAAGTGCGCTCCGCATCTGCCTTAAATGGTGGCGAGAGGCGAATAACGTTAGAGTGCGAGCCGCACCTGCATAATTTTAGGGGTGACATTCACTTCTATCCCCTCAAAATTTTCCGCCTTAAAGTGTGCTCCGCAAGACGTATAATTAATTTGAAGATCCCTGATTTTGCTCGTGCCTCGCTCAAGGGATGACGGTTATGGTTTTTTCATTTTCTGTTCAAAAAAGGGGTTGAATTGCCGCTAATTTTGTGGTATAATAAAATCCTAAAATAAGTACAATTATGGCAAAGTATTATAGCTTTGTTGTCGCAGTGTGTAGCATACTGTTGACAACCTCCTGTGGTTCGGGGAGTAACAACAGAACTATGGAGAACAGTAAGGGTTTGCTTGCAGAAGTAACCCAAGTGATTAATGGTGACACCTTGACGGGGGTTCGCACGATATTCGACACGATTCAGGTCGTGCCGTTTGATCGGTGGGATTCCATTAAGGCTGTGTCGCCGGTGATGGTAAAAGCCTATAAGTCTGGCTCTATGTATGCCTATACGGCAAAGGGCCAGCAGATGGGTAAAGGGGCGCTTTCTGAGCTTCTCACCATCACCTCGGCTGATTCAATCACGTTCTATCGTGGTGTAGAAGCCGATGAAAAATCTGTTTTCTATTTCCCTGCGGCTAATGCAGTCATTGACGGTGTCAGTGATATGTATATTGGTCGCACCGTTGCTTTGTTCCAGACGGAGCGCGGTTGGGATATACGGAATTATGACGGAAGCTTACTTTGGCAGGTGGAGAGTGCTGATATGGTTATTCTTCGCCGCATTTATGCGGAGGAAGAGACCATGCAGGTCGCTATCCTGTCAAAGAATGGGGTCGAGATCTACAACGTCAATGGACAGCTTCTCAAAGAGGTGTCTAAGGCTGAGTGGAAAAAAGCTCAAAAAGCGTTCCGCCGTGAGGCAAAAATAGGTAATGCTTCTTATGGTGAGTTGGATGTCAACTACCAATTCTAGAAGTAGATCCTATTAAGTTCGGGGTTGAGGGTGCGCATGCATCCTCGGCCTTTTTTTTATGTTTGTTGGAAGGAAATCCTGAAACGATATGAAATAAGCATTAGAGGGATTGCTTCGGCGTTTTACGCCTCGCAATGACGTCGGAATAGGAGATTCTTTGCTTGTAATGATGTTGGAAAAATTTGATTTAGATGAAAAAATGGGTTGATTTTTGTCTAAAAAGTGATATACTCAACGCAATATTTCTTATTATAAACTAACAATTATGAAGAAAATTATGTTCTGGAGATTTGCGGTTGTAGCAATCGTCTTCTCCGCTATGGTTATGATTTCTTCGTGCAGCGGACTGCCGAAGGATGTTAAATTAAGTGATGAGCTTGTGGCATACGCCGAGCTTAGTGATGATAACGATACTCTGTGGGGTGTTAAAGACGCTTTTGGGCTGGTTGTGAAACCGGGGCGGTATAACAAAGTCGGTATGGTCGACAATGTCATTACCTGTGAGGGCAAAGACGACAACTTGACGTATGCGTTCACTGAGAAGGGGGCGTATATAGGGAAATTTGAAATCTTTACTCACTGGGTGGAGAACGGAGACTACTACCTCGGTGTGAAGTATAAGGATCGCACCTTCTATTTCCCTAAAAGCGGGGATATCGTTAAGGTGGACGGAGTCTACTTCGGCTTAAAGGCGATGTTCCTTGACATCGACGGAAAGTGCGAAGTAAGGGACTACGAGGGGAAATGTCTGTGGAAATTGCCGACAAAAGATGCCATTATCTTCAAAGAGGCAGGGCAGGATGAGTATTACATCTTTGCTCCGGAAGACTGGAGCAAGCCGCCGTTTGAAGTATATGATGTGAACGGCAAGCTCGTCAAAAAAATGGCTTATTCGCAGTATAGAAAGCTCTTGCGGAGAGCCTCGACACTTAAAGCCTTTAACACTGTTGCGGTGGAAGAGGCAAAAGGTGTTTTAGAGTAGCCACCCCCACCTTAATCCTCCCCCCTCGGGATTACTCACCGCACTTATATGCGGTTCGTAAGGGGGAGGAGACTGTTAGAGCGATATACCCTTCAAGGGGGAGGAGACTAAAGGATAAGTCTTCCTCAAGGGTTTATTCCAATGAAAAAAGACCGGTAGTTCTAAACTATCGGTCTTTTCTTTTAGGTGAAAAGTTTTTCACTTGCCATTGGTCGGTGTTGCTTCAGAGGAGAGCTCATCTGTTTCAATCTCTTGTTCATTATACATTGAGAAGCCTTTTTTGAGATCTTCGGCAATAGCCTCTAAGGTGCGCTTGAAGCACTTCTTTTCATAACGGATGAAAGCGCGACCGGCAACAGTCAAACAAACGAAGCCGGTAACAAAGCCGACAAGCCCCACCACGGGAACTGGAATTTTCTTTTCTTTCATAATCTTAAATAATTAAATTAAAGTATTTTGTTAATTAACACGATCTTCTTCTATGCCCAATAATTGGTTTGCGATAATAATATTTTGTTGCGCTTACTATAACGTTTTTGTTTTAAATGTAAAGGGGAAAATATGAGGAAGGGTTTGAGCTGTGCTGTACTTGTGTGCACGGGCGGACTTTTGCCAAAGGCAAACCGGCGATACTTCCGTCTCGCCTAGTCCTTGTAGTGAACCAGTGCCAGCGGCACCTGCATAACGCGTTGCTTCAAATATGCTTTTTTATCAGTTGCGGGGGGAAGGGTTTGGCTCGCTTTCAGCTCGCCGCACGGGCGCTCATCGGCTTTCAGCCGACCGCCATACTTCCGTCTGGCTTTCGCTTGTAGTGAACCAACTCCTTCGTTGTTTCAAATCCGCTTTCTCATAAAGAGTAAAAGAGAAAAGGTGGTACTTATACCACCTTTTCTTTTTTACTGGTTGCGGAGGAAGGATTTGGCTTTGCCGCCCCTGCGCTCGTTCGCTTTGCTCACCGCCGCACTCACGTTCGGCTCTCGCTTGTGGTGAACCAACTTTTCCGTCGCTTCAAGCCCCTCTCTATAACCACTAAAAAACCACCCATAAAGGGTGGCTTTTTAGTGGTTGCGGAGGAAGGATTTGAACCAACGACCTCCAGGTTATGAGCCTGGCGAGCTACCGGGCTGCTCTACTCCGCGATAGATACAACCGTTGTTTTGCTAACAACAAAGCGAGATATAACTCTCAAAAAATTAATTGTCAATAATATTTTTTAATCTTTTGCATAAAATTATTCGTGTGGTATAAGTGATGTAGCTTGGAGTAATTGCGGTTATTTTGAAGATCCCTTATCCTCGCTAAAGCTCGGAGGGATGACGGTTAGGGAGTGCTCTGTGGAATGGTGGGTAGTTGTCACCCCCACCTTACTTGCTCCGTAAGGCTCGCGTTTCACGCTTGCCAACTACGCTTCGGGCAAGTTGTTGTAACACTCGCTGTTACTTTGTAACCGCTCGTTAACAACAGCTGATACTTTCGGTAAAAAACGTTTCCCAAACGTTTTTTAGCCTGCAAGACCTCCCCCCTCAAGGGGGAGGAGACAGAAAAGGGATTGACATGGTGCACTTGTGCGCGGTTAATTGCTCGCAATGACGGTGGAAAGGAGGAAGTCACCCTCTCTGTCGCTTTCAGCGACATCTCCCCCGTCTCGCTACGCTAAGGGGGAGAAGGATTATGAAACAATACTGAAACAAGTTCAGGATGACGTTGTTCAGGATGATGCAAAGAGGCGAGCTCGGAGGGATGACGGTTAGAGCAAAATATTGTGAAAGTGGAGATTATGAGTAAAGAAAATACAGAAATGTTATCGGAAGCCAATGAGCGGAAATTGGGGATTATCGCCGGAGGCGGTGATTTGCCGGAAAGACTTATTCTCTGGTGTAAAGAACATCAACGTCCGTATTATGCTTTGGCCATTAAAGACAATGCCGATGAAAAGGTTTTTGATGATACGATTAACGGCGAGTGGATACGTCTCGGACAGGCCGGAACCGGTTTTAAACGTTTTAAGGATGAGGGGGTTAAAGATGTGGTGCTTATCGGCACGATTAAACGCCCGACGCTTGCTGATCTTGTGCCGGATTTGCGCACAACCGCGTTTTTTGCTAAAATCGGGATGAAGTCTTTGGGGGATGACGGTATTCTCCGCGCGGTGATTAAAGAAATTGAAGGCGAAGGGATGCGGGTTATCGGTATTCAAGAAGTGGTGCCGGATTTGTTGGTTCGTGAAGGTGTGCTCACTAAAAAGAAACCGGATAAAGAAGATGAGGCAGATATTGCAAGAGGTGTTGAAGTGGCAACCGCATTAGGTAAACTTGATGTGGGGCAGTCGGTAGTGGTGCAACAAGGTTTGGTTTTAGGTTCGGAAGGGATTGAAGGAACGGATAGACTTATCCTTCGCACCAAAGATTATGTGCGCA
>Ga0247608_10003853_pt1 | contig 17197 bp, 17 predicted proteins | sample 176DNAGHGlowgp2_FD_193490 | JGI IMG/M metagenome (GOLD analysis project Ga0247608, IMG submission 193490) | Sheep rumen microbial communities from Palmerston North, Manawatu-Wanganui, New Zealand - 1766 DNA GHGlow gp2 | ecosystem: Host-associated > Mammals > Digestive system > Stomach > Rumen ... | reverse complement strand
TATTAGAAGCTGGTGTTCAATTCGGACATCAAAAGAGAAGATGGAATCCAAAAATGAAGGAATATATCTTCACTACAAGAGATGATATTTATATTATCGATTTACAAAAAACTGTTAAGAAATTAGAAGAAGCTTATGAAGCTTTAAAAGAAATTGCACAAAATGAAGGAAAAGTATTATTTGTAGGTACTAAGAAACAAGCTCAAGAAGCTGCTGAAGAATGTGCTACAAGAACTAACATGTATTTCATTAATGAAAGATGGTTAGGAGGAACTTTAACAAACTTCAAAACTATCCGTTCAAGAATCAGAAGAATGGAAGAAATTGAAAAAATGGAAGAAGACGGAACTTTCGATGCTTTACCAAAGAAAGAAGTTATGGGTCTTAAGAAAGAATATGAAAAATTAAACAAAAACCTAAGAGGAATTCGTGAAATGAAGAAAATGCCTCAAGCAATGGTTATTGTTGATCCTCGTAAAGAAGAAATAGCTATCAAAGAAGCTCATATTTTAGGAATCCCAGTATTTGGTGTAGTTGATACAAACTGTGATCCAGATATGGTTGATTATGTTATTCCAGGTAATGATGATGCAGTAAGATCTGTTAAATTATTAATTGGTGCTTTAACTAATGCAATTGCAGAAGTAAATGGTAATGAAGTAATTGATTATATTACTGAAGATGAAAAAGCTGTTAAAGAAGCAGTTGGAGAAGTTAAAGAAGATGTAGCAGAAGAAAAAGAAATCAAGGCTGAAAAGAAACCAGCTAAGAAAACTACTGCTAAGAAAGAAGAAGTTAAGGAAGAAACTCCTGAAGTAAAAGAAGAAAAAAAGCCAGCTAAGAAAGAAACTAAAAAAGTTGTTGAAGATTTAGATTCATTAACATTAGCTGATTTAAAAGCAAAAGCTAAAGATGCTGGAATCAAAGGTTATTCAACAATGAAGAAAGCTGAATTAGTAGAAGCTTTATCTAAGTAATTTACTTATAAGGAGTGTTAAACACTCCTTTTTTTCTAAATATAGAAAATAATTGTATGAAAAGAATGGAGGATTTATATGTTTAGTGCAAGTGATGTAAAAGAATTAAGAGAAAAAACAGGTGCAGGAATGATGGATTGTAAGAAAGCATTAGATGCCTGCGAAGGAAATATGGAAAAAGCTATTGATTGGCTTAGAGAAAAAGGTATTGCAAAAGCAGCTAAGAAAGAATCAAGAATTGCTGCTGAAGGAATTACTGAAGTATTAGAAAATGGTAATGAAGCAATTATCCTTGAAGTTAACTGTGAAACAGATTTCGTTACTAAAAATGAAAAATTCACAGCTTTAGTAAAAGAAATTAGAGATGCTTTAATGAATAGTAATGCTAATACAACAGAAGAAGCAAAAGAAGTAAAACTTTCTAGTGGTAAAACTGTTGAAGAAGCTATAGTTGAAGCTACTGCTACAATCGGAGAAAAAATTTCATTTAGAAGATTTGAAAGAATTACTAAGACTGATGATGAAGTATTCGGAATTTATTCACATATGGGTGGAAAGATTACTGTAGTAGTTGTTGTAAAAGGATCAAATGTTGAAGTAGCAAGAGATGTTGCTATGCAAGCATGTGCTATGAGCCCTATTGCTGTAAATCGTGATAATGTTCCAAAAGAAATGGTTGAACATGAAAAAGAAATGATTTTAGCTGAAATTAAAAATGATGAAAAGAATGCTTCTAAATCAGAAGAAATCTTAGATAAGATGGCTACTGGTAGACTTTCTAAATTCTTTAAAGAAAATTGTTTAGTAGAACAAGATTTCATTAAAGATTCATCAATGACAGTAGCTAAATATGCAGAAGCTAATGGATGCGAAGTTTTATCAATGGTAAGATTTGCTGTTGGTGAAGGTATTGAAAAACGTCAAGAAAACTTTGCTGAAGAAGTAGCTGCTCAAATAGATGCTGCAAATTAAAAAAGAAAGAAAAAACTTTCTTTTTTTTTGTTTTTCGAATATACTTATATATATAATAGAGGTGAGTATATGAAGAAAGATGGTATCGAAAAAATTGATGAGCAAATTGAGAACTTAAAGAACGCTTCTAAGAAAAAAGAAAAAACATCTGAGGTTATTATAGATAAGAAATATGAATATGATAATATAGGGCCTAATGATACTAAAAAAATAGATAAAATAGATGATATTAAAGAAGATGATGAAATAGAACAAACAAAAGAATTAAAAGAAATTTCATCCGAAGTAATAGAAGAACAATCTGTATCTTTAGAAAAAGAAGATATTACAGAAGAATTTAAAAATGAGATAGAACCACCTAAGAAGAAAAATATCGTAATTCCAGTATTAATTATTTCCGGTATATTATTAATTGCTTTAATAATTGTTTTATTAATAGTACTACAACCTAAGAAAAAAAATACATCTATAGATGAAGATAAGACTCTTACAAAGAATGAACAAAAGAAAGTAATTAATGGTTATGGTGATGCATTAAAGGGAGTTATTGCTGTATACTCTGAAAAACAAAATGTATTATTAGAGTATGATGATGCTATAAAATTAATTGATTATAAGCATAAGGTAGTTTGTAAAGAACATGAGATATATGAAGATGGTTCTATATATTTAGATAAATGTAAGATTGATGACAAATCCACTAGTTATTCTTATGGTAAGAAACAAGAAAAGAAAGAAGAACCTAAAATAAGTGAAGATGCTATAAAAGTTTATGTATCTAAGAAGGATAATAAAGCTACATTAAAAGAGCCTAAAAATATTGAAGATTATGATTTATATGCATTTGAAATAGATGGGGCTTATTCTGATTTAACTTTACTTAGTGATTCTAGTGATTATATATTCTATAGTGATGCTGAATATAATGTTCATATGCTTAACTATAAGACTAATAAAAAAGTTATGGATAATTTATCATATCAGTCAGTACTTCCTATTAAAATAGGAGAAATATATGATACTAAATATGTGGCTATTAAAATGAATAATAAATGGGGAATATATAATACTACTAATAATGAAAGAACTGTGTCTCATAAATATGACAGTGTAACTCCTACTCTTTATATGGGAACAAGTGGACCTGCATTAGAAGTTAATACTTTAGATGAAGGAATTGTTGCGGTTGTTAATTATGGGGATAATGCTTCTTATGGAGTAGTAGATTATAGAACAGGTAAAGAACTAATTAAACAAGAGTATAGAAGCATGCTAAAGAGTGGATCATATTTATGGGCTGTAGATTATTATGGTGATGGTCATATATTCGATTATAATGGTACAGAGTATTTAGATGGTAAATATGATAATATTTATTGGATGGTTGATGGTAAATATATTTTAGTTAATGATAAAGATGAAATAAAATTGGTTTCTATTAAGGGCAAAGATATTTATTCTTATGGAAAAGCTAATGTTGGTAGAATTAATTATGGTTTAACATATAATGATGGAGCATTATTCCAATTTGAAAATCCTGATAAGGATGAGAGTGATTATAATACAGGATGTGTTGAATTAATATATGATGCTTCTACTAAAACTGGAGAAGTAAAAACAAGTTTTTGTGGAGGAATAGCTAAACCAGTACTTTACCTATATCCTAAGAAAACTACTAAGGTAACTATTAGTTTTGAACATCCAGAATTGTTGGAAACAACTTATCCTAAATACAATAATAGTTGGGAAGTTAAAGCTCATTCTAATGGTGATTTATATGATGGCAAAGGAGCATATTACTATGCATTATATTGGGATGAAAAACAAGTTCATAGTGTAGATTTCTCTACAGGATATTATGTAGAAAAAGATAATGCTATAGAATTTTTAGAAAAGAAATTATCATATATAGGATTATCAAGAAGAGAAGCTAATGAATTTATAATGTATTGGTTACCAATATTAGAGAAAAATGAAAAGAATTTAGTTTATTTTGAACTTACAGAGGAAAGAGAAAGTTATAATAAATTAAATATTTCACCTAAACCAGATTCATTATTAAGATTAGTAATTCATATTAAAAAGGTAGATAATAAGGTAGATATTCCTAAACAAAACTTAACTAAATTCCAAAGAAAAGGTTTTGTAGCCGTTGAATGGGGAGGAACAGTTTACTAGGTTTACACACAAGTAGTAATTTTACTACTTGTTTTTTTTGATTTTTTTGATATAATATAGACGCATACAAGGGGATGAGTGCGATGAGTAACAAGGCTAACGGAAAGAAAAAATCTACTAATAAAAAGGTAGATAAAAAACTAGATGAATTATTAAAAGATAAAAAAACTATTGAGAACACTACAGATATTAAAGGAACAAAAAAGAAGAAAACTACTACAAAGAAAACTGTAACTAAAAAGTCTACTAGTAGCGTAAAAAAAGATTCAGCTAAAAAGTCTACTGCAGATAAAAAAACAGCAACAAAGAAAACTACTAAAAAAACTACTACAAAGAAGGCTACTAAAAAGACACCAGCTAAGAAAAAATTTGTTATGGTCTCTGATGAGAAAGATTTATCTACTAAAAAATTAGATGAATTATCTAATCAAATTAGAGATTTATATGAGAAAGTAGAAGAAAAACATGATAAGAAAGAGTCTATTTCTATAGAAAATGTTTATGTTAATGATAGTATTGAAGATGAAAGACTTGATAAAGCATATATTATCTTAAATAGAATAACTATAATACTATTTATTATATTTATGATTCTTTTAATTGCGTTTATTGCATTTGTTATTTATATATGTACTTATTAGTACATATTTTTCTTTATTTTATATATAAAATATAATATAATTGTTTTAAGGAGAGATAAAATGAATACTGATGAATTATTATTAGAAATTACTGATAAATTTGACAAAACAATTGAAAATTTAGAAAAGAGGTTTGCTACAGTAAGAGCAGGTAGAGCTAATCCTTCTAGTTTAGATGGAATTATGGTTGAATATTATGGAGTTATGACACCATTAAAGCAATTAGCTACTATTTCTGTACCTGAAGCTAGACAATTATTAATTAAACCTTTTGATAAAGGTGCGTTAGCAGGTATTGAAAAAGCAATTTTAACATCTAATTTAGGATATAATCCGGGTAATGATGGGGAAACTATTAGAATAGTTATTCCAGAACTTACAGAAGAAAGAAGAAAAGAACTTGCTAAACAAGTTAAGGCTATTAGTGAAGATGCAAAAGTATCAATAAGAAATATAAGACATGATGGATTAGAAGATCTTGAAAAACTAGAACTTCCTGAGGATGAAGAAAAAGGTGTAGAAAAGGAAATTCAAGATTTAGTAAACGAATATAATAAGAAAATAGAAGATTTATTAAAAGAAAAAGAAAATGAATTACTTACTGTTTAGTAAGTAATTTTTATATTTATGAAAAAACTTGTAAAAGGATATAAATAGTGTTATAATTTATACATCGATGGAGATATAGAAGTAGTAGTAAATGATTTACTTATAGAGAGAGCATGTGAGGTGGAAATGCTTAGTAATAATTTATGAATTCGTCTATGGAGTTCTTATTAATAGTAAGCGTATATCTTGCGTTAAGAGATTAGAGTGTATAGTAATAACTATAAAATAAGGTGGTACCGCGATAATTCGTCCTTATATTTATAGTTATTTTTTTTGGGGGAACTATTATGAAGAGATTTATATTTGATTTAGATGGTACACTGTTAACTAGTGATTATAGTCAGGAATTTGAGTATTTCAAGAATATATATGGTGATAAAAGTAAGAATCTAATTGCTGGATTAGCCACATATTTAAATAGTTATGAAAAAACCTATTCAAAGTATGAAGTAGATAGATTATGTAGATATTTAAATGCAGTTACTGGTTTAGAGTTTACTCCAGAAATAATAGCTGTTTGGAATGATTTATTAGGAAATAATCCTTTTGTTCTTGAAGATGGAATAATAGATTTATTAGAATATTTAAAGAGTCAAGGACACAGTTTAGTTGTTTTAACAAATTGGTTTGAGGAACCTCAAAAAAAGAAATTGAAAAGAGCTGAATTAATTGAGTATTTTGATGATATATATACAGGAGATATGGTATTGAAGCCACATAAAGAAGCTTATATATGTGCAAAGAAGGGATTTAGTGAAAAAGATTGTTTTGTAATAGGTGATGATCTTTATAAAGATTATATCGTGCCTAGAGATTTAGGATTTAATACAATCTTTTATGATAAATTAAATTTACAAAGACAAACTATTGTTAAAGTAAAAAGAATGAATGAAATAATTGGAGAATTTTAGGAGGATATATGGAAAATAAAAAGGTATTAGAAATAAAAGAATTAATGAAAAATGATTTAGTTGATTCAGTTAATATGAATGAATTAAATGATTTAAAAGTAAAATATTTAGGTAAAAAGGGTTTAATTACTGAACTTAATAGTGAGATTAAGAATATTCCTAATGAAGAGAAAAAAGATTTTGGAATGCAAGTAAATGAACTTAGAAATATCTTTAATGAATATTATGAAAGTAAAAGAGTTGAATTAGAAAATGCTATTCTTAATGAAAAGTTAAGTAAGGAAGCTATTGATATTACTTTACCTAGTAAAAAGATTAAGAGAGGTTCTTTGAATCCGATGACTAGAATAACAGAAGAATTTGAAGATTTATTTGTATCTATGGGATATACAGTATTTGAAGGGCCTGAACTTGAAAGTGATGAAAATTGTTTTCAAAAACTTAATTTACCTAAAGGACATCCTGCAAGAGATGCACAGGATACATTCTATTTAAAGGATGAAGTAGAAAATTATTTATTAAGAAGTCAAACTTCTACTGCACAAGTTAGAGCTATGGAAGCTAATGAGGAAAAGGGACCTATTAGAATAGTTTGTCCAGGTAAGGTATATAGAAGAGATGAGGATGCAACTCATTCACATCAATTTATGCAAATAGAGGGATTAGTTATTGATAAAAATATTTCAATGGCTGACTTAAAAGGTACTCTTGAAGTAATGATGAAACATATCTTAGGTGAAAAAACTGAAGTTAGATTTAGACCAAGTTATTTCCCATTTACTGAACCTAGTGTTGAAGTAGATGTTACTTGTTTCAAATGTGGTGGTAAAGGATGTAATCTTTGTAAAGATACTGGATGGATTGAAGTATTAGGTGCTGGTATGGTTCACCCTGATGTACTTACAATGAGTGGATATGATCCTAAAGTATACCAAGGTTTTGCATTTGGTACAGGATTAGATAGAATGGCTATGTTTAAATATGGTATTCCAGATATTAGAACTATTTATGGAAATGATATGAGATTTATTAATCAATTTGATAGAAAGGATGATGAATAATGTTATTAAGTAAGAAATTTGTATCTGATTATATTGATTTAGATGAAAATTTAAGTATTAATGATATTGCTGAAGCTATGACTTCAGTAGGTAATGAATATGATTATGCAGGTAAACTTATTAACTGTACTAATTTGATTACTGGTGAAGTAGTAGAATGTGTTGATCATCCTGATAGTGATCACTTACATGTATGTAAAGTTAATATTGGTAGTGAAGTATTAAATATAGTTTGTGGAGCTCCTAATGTAAGAACTGGAATAAAAGTTATAGTTGCATTACCAGGTGCAGTACTACCAGGTGGAGAAATTAAGAAAGGTGTAATTCGTGGAGTAGAATCAAATGGTATGATTTGTTCTATTGCTGAACTTGGATTAGATAATAAATTCTTAAAACCTGAAGATAAAGAAGGAATTCATGAATTGCCTATTGATACAGAGATTGGTATCGATGGAATTAAAGCTTTAGGTTTAGATGATGAAGTAATTGATTTTGAATTAACAAGTAATAGAGGAGACTTACTTAGCGTTATAGGTATGGCTTATGAATTAGGGGCAATCTATAACAAAAAAGTAAAAGATATAGATTTAAAATATAATTCTAATAATGATAATATTAAAGATTCATTTAATATAGATATTCAAACTAAAGATTGTAGTTTATTCTTAGCTAAGAAAGCAATTAATGTAACTATTAAGGAGAGTCCATTATTTATTAAGAATAGATTAATTGCTTCAGGTATTAGACCTATTAATAATGTAGTAGATATTTCAAATTATGTTATGTTAGAAACTGGTCAACCACTTCATTATTATGATGCGGACAGATTAGGTGATACATTAATAGTTAGAAATGCTACTGATGGCGAAAAACTAGTAACACTAGACTCTCAAGAAAGAGTATTATCTAGTGATGATATAGTTATTGCTGATAAAGAAAAAGCAATTGGTCTTGCTGGTGTTATGGGAGGTTTATCTACAGAAGTAGAGGAAGACACTAAAAATATTATTATTGAATCTGCTATCTTTGATTCTATTAAGATTAGAAAAACTAGTAAGAAGATTTTAAGAAGTGAAGCTTCTAATAGATTTGAAAAAGGATTAGATCCTCGAAGAACTTATATGGCTATTGAAAGAAGTTGTGCATTACTTGAAAAGTATGCTGATGCCACAATAGTTGGAGGAACAGTTGAATACAAGAATATGGATATTACTGATACTAGTATTGATATTAAATTAGATAAAATTAAAAGTGTTTTAGGAATAGAAATTTCTAAAGAAGAAGTAATTAGTATATTTGAAAGATTAGGCTTTACTGTACAAGATAATAATGAATTATTAAATGTAGTAGTTCCTTCTCGCAGAAGAGATATAAAAATTGTGGAAGACTTAATTGAAGAAGTTGGAAGAATCTATGGAATGGATAAAATAGAAGGAAAACTACCAGTATTAGATGTTATTAAAGGTAAATATGATAAGACAAGACGTGCTATTAAACATAAACTTGCTGATCTTGGCCTAAATGAAACTATTAGTTATACATTAATACCTAAAGATGAAGTTCATAAGTTTACTAAAGATGAATTTACTGAAGTAATGTTGAATGATCCGATGAGTGAGGATAAAAATACTTTAAGATATAGTTTAATTTATTCATTATTAGAAGTATACAAATATAATAAAGATAGAAATAATTCTAATGTATCTATATTTGAAATTGGTAAAGGATTCTATAAGAGGGATAATGAATATTTTGAAGAGTCTAAATTATGTGTACTAATGAGTGGCGAATATGAATTAGATATTCATAATGAAAAAGTAGATTTCTATCATATAAAAGGTATTATGGAAGAATTATTATATTTCTTAGGATATGATAATAGATATAGTTTATTAATAAATGATTATATTCCTAATGAATTGCATCCAGGCGTTAGTGCGGCAATTAATGTAAATGGAGTTAATGTTGGTATAATTGGTAAACTTCATCCTAATGTTATTAAAGATAACGTTTATGTAATGGAAATTAATTTAGATAAGTTATTAAGTATAAAAACAGGATCTATGAAATATAAAGATTATTCTAAATTTCCAAGTATTTATAAAGATGCTGCATTTATATTAGATAATAAAGTAACTAATAAAGAAGTATTAGATACTATTAAAAAGGCTGGAGGAAGATTACTTTCATCAGTATCATTGTTTGATGTATATGAAAATATTTCTGAAGGTAAGAAATCTATGGCTTATAAGATGGTATTTACTGATTCTACTAAAACACTTAGTGATGAAGAAGTAATGGATTTATTTAATAAGATAATTGACAAAGTGGTGTCAAGTCTTAATGCAGAATTAAGAGATAAGTAGTTTATCTCTTTTCTTTATGATAAAATGATATTGGGAGTGATATTATGTCTAAAAAATCAATTCAAAAGGAAAATAAAAATAGTGTTGTATTAATATATGCTATTTTAGGTGCTATGGTATTTATGCTTGGAATAATTATTGCATGGAAATTCTTTATGTAATAAGAACTAGAGTTCTCTAGTTTTTTTTTATATTTTGGTGTAAAATAATGTTGGTGGTAATTATGCAACTAACTTATAATAATAAAGATTATGATATTGTTGTAAATAAGAAGTTTAGTCAAAAGAATACGTACATTAGAGTAAAAAAAGATTTAAAAGTAACAGTTACTACTAATTATTTTGTTACTAATCATGCAATTGATAAGTTAATAAGAGAAAATTATGAAAGAATCTGTAAGATGATAGATTTTCAAGAAAAGAAAGTTAAAAATAATAATGGATTCTTTTATTTAGGAAAACAATATGTAGTTATTTATAGTGATATTAAAGGTATTAAATTTGATGGGGATAAAGTATATATTGGCAATGATTTTGATATAGATAATTGGTATAAAAAAGAAGCTAAGAAATTGTTTTTAGAAAGACTTAATTATAATTATTCTAAGTTTACTAAGAATATACCTTACCCAAAACTTAGAATTAGAAAAATGACTACTAGATGGGGTGTGTGTAATATAAATACTCATATAATTACACTTAATCTTGAATTAATAAAAAGAGATATAGCATATTTAGATTATGTTATTATACATGAGATGAGTCATTTAATACATGGTGATCATTCTAGAAGTTTTTGGAAATTAGTTGAATCTAATATGCCTGATTATAAAAAATATAGAGAAGAAATGAAGGAGTTTTAATGATTATTACTAGTTTAGAAAATAATAAAATTAAAGATTTAGTAAAACTACAGACAAAAAAATATAGAGATAATACTAATACATTTTTGGTAGAAGGAGAACATTTAGCAGAGGAAGTTTATAAGGCTGGGATTGTTAAAGAATTGTTTGTTTTAGAAGGTACTAAAATAGATTTAAATATTCCTATTACTTATGTTAGTAGTGAAGTAATGAAAAAGATTAGTACTACTGATACAGTTATTGATGTGGTTGCTTTATGTGAAAAACTTGATAATAAGGAAATTATTGGTAATAAGATATTATTATTAGATGATATACAAGATCCTGGAAATTTAGGAACTATTATTAGAAGTAGTGTGGCATTTAATGTGGATACTATTATACTTTCACCTAATACAGTTGATTTATATAATCCTAAAGTACTTAGAGCTACACAAGGTATGTTTTGTCATATTAATATAATCACTATGGATTTATTTGAGGCTATTGATACTATTAAAAATAAAGGTATTAGTGTATATGGTACTAATGTTAATAATGGATTAGATGTTAGAAGTATTAGTGATACATCTAGTTATGCATTAATAATGGGTAATGAAGGTAATGGTGTTAAAAAAGAAATTCAAGATATGTGTGATAAGAATTTATATATATCTATGAATAGTAAAGCTGAAAGTTTAAATGTAGGAGTAGCTTGTAGTATATTATTATATGAATTGGAGAAGTAATATGGATAAAGTATTTATTGGTAAAATTGTATCTACTCATGGTATTAAAGGAGAATTAAAAATACTATCAGATTTTCCTTATAAGAATAAAGTGTTTGTAGTAGATAAAAAAATAATTATTGATGATAAAGAGTATACTATTAAAAGTTATAGAGTTCATAAAAATTTTGACATGGTTACTTTGGATGATTATAAAGATATAAATGAAGTATTATTTCTTTTAAAAAAGAATGTATATATTGAAAAAGATAAATTAAATCTTAATGATAATGAGGTATTAGATGAGGAGTTAATTACTTATAAAGTATTGACAAATACTGGTAAAGTTGGAATAATAAAAGAAATTTTTAAAGCGAGTGAAACTAATAAAATAATTAGAGTTTTATTTGATAAAGAAGTATTAATTCCTTATAGTTTTATAAAAAAAGTAGATAAGGATAAAAAAGAAGTTACTGTAGAATTAATAGATGGAATGAATTAGGTGGTTATATGAAAATAGATATTTTAACTTTGTTTCCAGAAATGTTTGATGGAGTATTTACTGAGTCAATCATTAAAAGAGCCAGAGAAGAGAAAAAAGTTGAAATTAATTTAATTAATTTTAGAGATTATACTAATGATCCACATAATAAGGTAGATGATACTCCATATGGTGGAGGAGCTGGTATGGTTTTAATGCCTCAACCAATATTTGATTGCGTTAAGGCTATTAGAACAGATGAGTCTAAAGTTATATTACTTACTCCTAGTGGAAAAGTATATAAACAAGAATTAGCTTATGATTTATCTCATGAGAAACATTTAATTATAATATGTGGTCATTATGAAGGCTTTGATGAAAGAATTAAAAGTATATGTGATTTAGAATTAAGTATAGGTGATTATGTATTAACAGGTGGAGAAATACCCGCAATGGTATTAGTTGATTCTATTACTAGATTACTAGATGGGGTAATTACTAGTGAATCTCATATGAACGATTCATTCAATAATAATTTGTTAGATTATCCAACATATACAAAACCTAGAGTATATGAAGGAATGGAAGTTCCTGAAGTATTACTTAGTGGAGATCATAAAAAAATAGATGAATATCGATTACAAGAACAAATAAGAATTACTAAAGAAAATAGACCAGATTTATTAGATAAGTAGGTGAAGTTATGTATTCTGTTGATAATAAGAAAAAAAATAAAAACAAGTTAATTGATGAGACTGAATTAGTAGAACTTGATGGTTTTATGATGGGGTCTAAAAATAAGACTTTTAAAATAGATGGAAGTGAAGTCAGAGATATTAAAGTGGTTGATACTAAACTAGCATCAGCTTTAGTTAATAAACAAGTTTCTAAGAAATATGAAAAATTGATTATTTATTTGACAGAATTATTAGTTGATGATGATGATAGTGGAGAAACTTATAGAGAAGCTTTAAATCAAATAGAAAAGTTTAGACAAGAAATAAAAAATAAGTATAGAAAATTCTTAAAACAAAAAGAGTTAGAAATGATGTCTAAAAAATTAATAATATTACAAAAAGAAGCTAATAAGAGATTATTAGAGATACAAAATAATATCTATAAATATGAAAATGAAAATAGAAGAAGTAAATAATGCTTCTTTTTTTAGTTTTAGTATGGTATAATTTTTATAGTATATGGGGTTAATTGAGGTGATATTATGGGTGAAAATAATAAATTTCAATTTGTTAGTTTAGAAGAAGATAATGAAGAAATAGTAGATGATAAAAAAGTAGAAGTTTTAATTGATGAAGAACCAAAAAAAGAGGAAGATACTACTATAACAGTGTCTAAGAAAAGACATTTTAGTTTTGAAGAGAGAATAATTGTTTCTGTATTAGTTATATTATTGTTGTTTGCAGGAGCATGTTTTTTAGGACTAAAAGTTATTAATCATACTACTATGCAGGAAGTTAAATATGTAGAGAATGGTGATTTTACATATCAAGTATGTTTAAAAACTGCAACTTGTTTACCTGAGAATACATTTTATAATTCATCTAATATTAATATTATTAAATTGACATTTAAATATGATGCTAAATATGCTAAGAGAATTAAAATTGATAATAATTATCGTGTTTTGGGTACTATAACAGTAGCTAGTAAAGAAACTCAAAAAGTTTTATATCAAAAGAATGTTGATTTAGTAGAAAAAACACCACTTTCTTTTAAAAAAGATAATTATTCAGTTACAGAAATAGTTACTGTTGATTATGCTAAATATAAAGAATTGCTTAAAGATTATACTAATGCAGATAAGCAGATAGAGGTAGTATTCTATTTAGAAGAGAATAATCAAAGTAGAAGTGTTTCTTCTTTAGTAATACCTTTATCTAAAGATATATTTGAATTAAATAAGCATACAACTGTTAATGAGAATAGAAAAGCTAAAGAAAAAGTTAATGTATGGGATACTTATTCGTTAATATATGCTATTGCTTCTTCTTTCCTAACAATTGTTTCTTTATCTCTAATTTATAGAACTACACGATTAGTATTAAAAGTTACTAATAATAAGAGTGATTATGAAGAAGAAGTAGAACGTTTATTAAAAGAATATGATAGTATAATCGTTGTTGCTCAAGATGGATATGAATCAATTTTAGAAAGAGAAGTAATAAAAGTAGACGAATTTGAGGAATTGGTTAAAGTTAGAGATGAAATAGGAAAACCAATAATATTTTCGAAAGTTAATAATGTTAAAAGTGAGTTTATTGTAGAAGATGATAAAGTATTGTATAAATATGTAATTAAAGAAGCAGATTTTACAGATTAAATAAAAATAAAACTTGAAAATAAATAGAATTGTGTTATAATACATACAGAAAGGAGTGAGAAAGAGATTTTCTCACTCTTATTATTTGGGAGGTGCTTATGAAAAATAAAGTTTCTGCTCTAGTAGATGAATCAATTAAGGAATTAAATGTTTTTGTAGATGATGCATTTATTAGTGAAGAGGAAGGAAAAAAGGTATTTAATATTGTCCTTGATAGCGAAGAAGTAATTGATTTAAATAGGGTAACAGAAGCATCAAGAATAATTAATAAGATTATGGATAATTCTGATTTATTAGGAGATACTGATGAATTAGATATTTATTCAAAGGAGAAAGGTGAGTAAAATGGCAAAAAAAACAGAAGAAAAAACAACAGGAATGAACGGAAAAGAATTTAAGAAAGCATTAGATAACATAGTATTAGAAAAAGATATAGATCCAGAAGTAGTATATAGTGCTATGGAGTTAGCATTAACTTCTGCATATAAAAAGAATTTTAATTCTAAAACTAATGTAAAAGTAATATTCGATCGTAATACAGGAGATATTAAAGTATATTCATTCTTAACAGTTGTACCAGATGATAAGATGACTAAAGAAGAATATGATGATGCATTATTTGAAAAATATGCAGAGGATGAAGACTTAGATACTGAAGTAGAAGAAGTTGAATCTGATGATGAAGGTGAAGATGGTGGAGAAGCAAAAGAAACAATTTCCTTCTTTAATCCAGAAACTGAAATCAAACTTTCTGATGCTAAGAAAATGGATAAGACTTTAGAAGTTGGAGATACTATTGATACTGAAGTTACTCCACATGATTTTGGTAGAGTTGCTGCATCAACTGCTAAACAAGTAGTAGTTCAAAAAATTCGTGAGGCTGAAAGAAATAGTATCATGGAAGAATTTGGAGATAAACAAGATGAATTATTAGTTGGTACTGTTGCATTAGAAGATACAGATAATTACTTTATTGATTTAGGTAGAACTAATGGTATTTTACCTAAGAAGGATTGTATCCCAGGAGAAAAAATTGAAATGGGTAGTCAAATTAAAGTATATGTATCTAAAGTAGATAATAATGGTAAGAATTTATTAATACTTTTAAGTAGAACGCATTTTGGTTTTGTTAAGAGATTATTTGAACTTGAAATACCTGAAATTAATGATGGTACTGTAATGATTTATAGTGTTGCAAGAGATCCTGGAAATCGTAGTAAAGTTGCAGTATATTCAGAGAACCCTAATGTAGATCCTATTGGAGCTTGTATTGGTGAAAAAGGAAGTAGAATTTCTAGAATAATTGAAGAATTACATGGTGAAAAACTAGATGTAGTTAAATATGATACAGATCCTGCTGTATTTATAGAAAATGCACTATCACCTGCAAAAGATTTAACTGTAGCAATTACTGATCCTAAGAAGTTAGAAGCTATGGTTATAGCCGATGGAGATAATTTCTCATTAGCTATTGGTAAAAAAGGACAAAATGCGCGCCTTGCTACTAGATTAACTAAGTTTAAGAAAATTGATATTAAGACTAGTGAACAAGCAAGAGAAGCAGGAATTAATTTTAGATAGAGGTTATTATGAAGAATAAGAAAATACCTTTAAGAACTTGTATTGTAACTAAGGAAAATCTTCCAAAAAGTGAACTATTAAGAATAGTTAGAACTCCAGATGGAGATATTGAAGTAGATGAGTCTGGTAAATTAAATGGAAGAGGAGCATATATTAAAAAAGATCTTGCTGTATTAGAATCTCTACAAAGATCTAAGCTATTAGAGAAAAAATTAGAATGCAAGATAGAAGATAGTGTATATGAACAAATAAAAAATATAATAGAAAAGTGAGGTGGTCATCGTGATGACATTAGAAGATTACGCTAATGACGTTGGTAAAACAGTTGAAGAGATAAAGGCATTATGTGATAAGATTGGAATTAATTACGAGGATGAAAACACATTATTAGATGATATTAGCATTACTCTTTTGGATAATCAAATGCAAGATGAAGAAGACTATATAGAAGGTGATATTGAAGATCTAGAAGAAATGAGAATAGAAGAAGAAGTAAATGATAAAGCTGAAGAACTTGCACAAGATACTAAGATTGATATGGAAGAACAATCATTTACTAAAGTTAAACAAAATAAACAAGCAAAAAAGACTGAAGCTGTTAAAAAAGATTTCTTAAAAGAAAGAAAGAAAATGTATAAAAATAAAGAAAAACTTCAAAGTAATGAAACAGAACAAGCTGAAAATGTTATTCTTTATAAAGAAGGAATGACAGTTACTGAACTTGCAGATGCTTTAGAAGTAGCTCCTGTTGAAATAGTAAAAAAATGTATGGGACTAGGAGTTATGGCTTCAGTTAATCAATCACTTGATTATGATACTTGCGAAGTATTAGTAACTGATTATAATAAAGTATTAAAAAAGGAAGAAACAGCCGATATTTCTAATTTTGAAAATTATGAAATAGAAGATAAAGCAGAGGATTTAGTTGAAAGACCTCCAGTAGTTACTATTATGGGTCACGTTGACCATGGTAAAACAACTTTACTTGATTACATTAGAAAAAGTGATGTAGTTAGTGGAGAAGCAGGTGGTATTACTCAAGCAATTGGGGCTTATTCAGTAAAGTGTAATGATAAAACTATTACATTTATTGATACTCCAGGACATGCTGCATTTACTGAAATGCGTGCAAGGGGTGCACAAATCACTGATATAGTTATTATTATAGTAGCTGCAGATGATGGTGTTATGCCTCAAACTAAGGAAGCAATTGACCATGCAAAGGCAGCTGGAGTTCCTATAATTGTTGCTATTAATAAAATTGATAAACCTGAGGCAAATGTAGAACGTGTTATGACTGGTCTTGTTGAAAATGGTCTTACTCCAGAAGAATGGGGAGGAGACGTTGTAGTTAATAAGATTAGTGCTAAGAGTGGATTAGGTGTAGATGAATTATTAGAAAACATTTTATTAGTTGCAGAAATGCAAGAATATAAAGCTAATCCAAATAGATATGCAACAGGAGCTGTAGTAGAAGCTAGAAAAGATTCTAAAGTAGGAAGTATAGCTACAT
>Ga0247608_10003852_pt1 | contig 17197 bp, 21 predicted proteins | sample 176DNAGHGlowgp2_FD_193490 | JGI IMG/M metagenome (GOLD analysis project Ga0247608, IMG submission 193490) | Sheep rumen microbial communities from Palmerston North, Manawatu-Wanganui, New Zealand - 1766 DNA GHGlow gp2 | ecosystem: Host-associated > Mammals > Digestive system > Stomach > Rumen ... | reverse complement strand
ATTTACCGCCATGACAAAGATTATCTGTTCTTACTTCATATACATATTTATATTTTTTATTTGTTGTCATTTGCTTAACATCTCCACTAATGTTGCCGTTATAAATAACGCCGCTGTTGTATATGCAATTACACTTGCTAATATAATTATACTATTCATTTTACTATACCTCTTTTAAGTTCCATTGCCTAATGAAATTTTGTGCCTTATCAAAATAGCAAGTATAATTTATCTGTTTATATTTATCTGTATTTAAAAATATTTTATCAAAGGTTTTATAATCAACTTGCAAATCGTTAATAAAATATTTATTATCATGTGTTTGTTTTAATGTATAATATAATGTAGTCATGTTGTTATACCTCCACTGCATTATTAAAATCAAAGTATCTAATAGTTTTTAATTCACCACTTGGCGATGTGCTAATATTCTTTACGACTTTACGTCCGAATTTTGTATCAGCTTTTTTGTTATATTCCTTACCGCCTAATCTTTTAAAGAATTTTACAGTCTCTTTACATGTTGCATTATCGTAAAATGTTTCATTGATATAATCTATTCGACCGTCTATCAATTTATATTTATTTGTTATGTCATCAAATTTATAATTCTCTATAGTTAATTCAATATTCTCAATCATTTATTTTATCCTCCATATTTTGTAATTCTTTTTTAGCTAACTTTAAATCACTAAACATGCCGACGTTGCGTCCAGTTATTTTGTCGACTATATTATAATGAATATAACGACATCTAGCCATGTAACCAAAATCCAAATATGTTACTCTAATTAATTTGTAATGTGATGTTTCACCTATTTTTCTTTTTGTTTTATCTTTCATATATTAATTCCTCATATTAATTGTACACGTTTTTTCAAAGGTTCATATATTATATATGTATTATGCTATTTGCTAGTCGACTTCAAAATATATAACATCCTTAAACTTTGGATTATATCTTTTGAGTCTTTCCGTTGTCGTATAATCTTTTGTTATTTGTTGCCAAAATCCTATGCCATATCCTCCATTATAGCTAACCCATATGCAGCCGTGATATGGTTTAGGATTATATTTATTATAAAAAATTTTCAAGTCTCCATAATTATATTGTGTATAATTCATATTAAAACAATCCTCCCTCCACTTGCGTGGTTGTTACTAATATACTTTCCTGATTGCATAGTTCTTTAAGCGTTGCACATATTAATTCAAGGTCGTACAACTTATCATCTAATACTAATTCCATAACGCACGTTTTTTCAGTTACTACAGTGTTATCTATATGTGTGTACGCTCCGTGCATTACTTGCATAGAATAAAATCCGAACGTCTTAAGAAAATAATTTTGCACGTTGAAAAGTACTTGCGCTGAATTATCTTTTTTGCTATCCTTATCGTTACATCCAATGTAAAATTTATAATCGTATTTCATACTTGTCATATTTTCTAATCCTCCATAATTCCATATTTATTATATGTATATTCTTGCGCCGTTTCATATAATTTACATAAATTAGCATCAAATGTTTCACTATAATCGTATTTAATTTCAATGCGCTTGTCATATTCTCCGACGCTTTTATACACGTCAATCCATATTTTATGACAATAAGGTCTATTATTTATGCCCCATTGAGTTTCGACCCCGTTAAGTCTTAAGCAATTACCGCATAAATGATTTCTCAAAACATTTTTCAATCCTTGATTTAAGATATTAATTTTTTCTTTACAACTGAATTTTTTCATATTCCTTACCTCTATACTTTTATTATAACATACTTTAATTTATTTGTCAAGTGTTTTGTTTTGTATTTGTTACAATTGTTTACATTTATATGTCTACTCATATATGTAATTGAATTACCTTATCTATGTTTATTATTTATTATTCAAAAGTATTTGTCAATCCTATTTGATAATATATTTACATAAGTTTACAATTGTATTTTATTTATATATATAATTCTTAACAGTCTAATTCTATATTTATTTCTATATTTATATTATATACCTAAGATAAAATCTTTGTACATCCTTTGGATTATCTTCTCAAAGTTTGATAGGGGGGCACCATGGGATTAACCCTCCCCTCTTTTTCGCGCGGTAAAGGGGGGATTATACCTTCATACACGGTCAACGAGATATGACGTTTCGATATATATGAGCACAGAAGGATGAAAACGTGTGCTAAAATACATAAATTAAATATACTATTAAATACATAAGTAAATATAGAGCAAGCGCATAGGCGCGCGGTACTTCTTTAGGCTTAGCGCTTTAGCGTAATCGTTTTATAGATATATAGTATTATACACAATTAAAAAAACGTGTGATATGTATGAACGAAGTGAATACAAACTAAAATAGGGTGTATCGAATAGATACATCCCTATCATGAACTGAGTTCCAACTCAGTGAATTTATTCCTTTATATTATATAATATAATCTTTATATATTACTAGGTCATTTTGACCTCCGTAAAAGGTCATTCCTGCGGGTCAATTTGACCTCGGTACCGTACAGCCTTATCTCTTATTACCTTCGTATTCTATTTTTATTTTAGTTCTTCCTTTAGCTATGAAATTATTTACTTCTTGAGGTGAACGCTTACCATCGCGTGTATAAGCTGTAATCAGAATATTACGTATCCTGCATCCACCATTGATGTGGACTGGCACTCGATATAGAATTTCCATTTTAACCATCTTATTAATTATCCTCTTGATGGTGCTTTCTGAAGCTCCCATTATGCGGCCTATCCACTCATAAGTCCATAGTACATATTCTTTGTTTAATATCATTTGATATAGTACGGCCTCGAATGTATCAAGATGAAATGTATCAAGTATCCACCGCTCGGTGCGGGGAAAATAATAATCATCAAATTCCAAATTGATTTCGTATTCCATACTTACCTATCCTTATTATGTAAACATAAAAAACGTGTGCTAGAACGTCCTTATGTCTATTATATAACTATCGTTAGATAGTCTGTCAAAAAATATTTTTTCGTCCGCGACGAGACGGCAAAGACTAAATTCTAATTTATAGTCTATGGGTTCGTCTAGCATCATGGCTAATTCTTCTATTTCAGTAAATATAATAGAAGAGCCGTCGAAGGTATCCTTCGATAGCTCGACTATCTTTTTATATACTCTTTGTAAATCTTTCTTTGTCCAGCCTCTATCTATGGCCTTATATTTAACCAAGTCAAGTTTAGACACAGTTTCCCTCTCCCATATACAAACCGCGTATGCGTAATTCAACATGCTCAGCTACGTTATCCACTACACCCATATCACAATCTATATGAAATCTGTCTGTATTATATACTTGTTCTAACAAATCCCATACTTGATTACTTTTAGCCATCTCGAGTTCTTTGTAAGCATCTCTATAGGACTCATACATCTTAGTATTATACCCTAACTTCTCAAAGTGATGCGAACGCGTGAAAAACAATCCTGATTTAATATTTTTTATTATATATGCTTTAGCCATTTTATTTTTGTCCTCGCTTTGCTGCGATATAATTCCTTAAATAATTCACGGAGAGGCCACTCAGTGCCCCAGGAAGGCGGGTTAAATATCTTCCGAATAGTCCTAATCCTAGTTTTCTTAAAACGCCTACTAGAGGCCTCTAATTGAATATATGCTGAGTTTACTCGTCCTCATCTGGTTCGTCAAGAACGTCATCACTAACCTCATCAAGGTAATTCCAAAAGAAGCCACAGCCTCCACCACAATTGTCGGTTTCTTCATCATTATGTTCATTATAAAAAGTAGCGATAGTATTCCATGTTTCTAGGTCTACTATGGTGTATCGAGATATGAATAAACCTACCCCAACACTCACAAGTGCTATTATATTAATGACTGTCATAATTGTAGTAAACATGGTATACCTTTACCTTTCTATTGTTATTATTGTTTATTTTTAGAAGTCCACGCAGGACGACTGCCCGAGTATATGGTAGGGTAAAATTATTTACCCCTACCTTTTTTACCTTTACACGGCATTGTATATCACCTTCTTTCTATTAAACTAACTCATAAGTAGTTACAGATAGTATACATACTCCATTATTTGGGTACTGAGTGCTTGCGTTATCTGTGAATACTAATCTATAGCCCAAACAATTTACGTTTAAATCAACTGTAGTTAGAGACTCTAAAGTAGTATCCATAGTAAAATTAGTTAATATCGTATAATTACTTCCATCAGTTGTGATTTCAACCCTACCATTATGTGCTATACTGTTTGCATTATTATTTTGTTTGAGTATTATCTTACTTATGTAATGAGACTCTGGGAACGTAATACTAATAGTATCTGGTTTAGAAGTGTTACTACCAGCGAACCAACCACTAGAGACTGGAGAGAAAAGAGTATATTCGTACGAACCCCATTGTCTATCGTAATTGTTAGCCGTTACAGTAAAACCGTCTTGAGAATTACTACTCATTTGAGGTATTGGCATAATTTGTTCGATAGGCCCTACCTCAGCTTCGTATACTACTTTATATACGTTATTTATTTTAGGTACTTTATGAACGTTATTGATTTTAACTATTTTATAACTCATTATTATTTTCTACCTCTGGTAATAATTCTTTATAAGCATCAGGGTCATGTTGACTAGCCTTGTCAAAATATCTATCGAATTGTTCAGATGTTATAGTAATAGTCAAATCATCATTAACTACTATAGGCTGTCCAGCTATAACATTAAATATCTCATGATTTCTATAAAAGTCTTTAGCATTTTTAAAATTGTTCAAAGCTATCTTTTTCATAGTATCATCTACAGGTACTTGAGCTATTATGTTAGCTACTATAGGAAGCAAGTCGGAGTCATCTAATCCGAATGCTTTAATTGTGGCATCGAAGAAATCAGATTTCGTTACGGAAAGTTTAGATATACGTTCATGTTTCTTTTCTTTCTCTCTTACTTCTGCTTCCTCAAGCGTCATAAGTTCATAGTCGATAATAGTATATCCTTCTTGAGTTTCTTTAATTTCTAAACCAGCAATTTCTGGTTGAACTTTAAAAGTGTTTCGCAATCTATTATAGTCATTATCAACTCTAATTATTTTATTATCTTGTTCTATATAATACATTATGATGCCTCACTTTCTGAACCCTTATCATATATAAATCCGAAATAGTCATAAGTTGCATTTGAACCCGAGAAATTTGTACCTATATATATACGGTCGCCCTTTGCAACTGGAACCCAAAATCTATATTGACCATTGGATGGCGCATTAAATCCCGTAGCTACTCTAGCTTGATTAGTCGCAGTACCAGCACTTTGATTATACATATTGAAATACTCGCCTGTATTACCTGTCCTACAGACGACAAAATAACCGTTTGCGGGTGCAGTATAACTTGCGCCTGGAGTAAAAGTCAAATCGATATAAGCACTTCCAGGCTTATCTAGCCCGCCTAATGTCGGGTATAATTCAGTGATGTCTACTAATTCAGAGTTATCTACCTTATCCTCTACAGCTTCCGCTACAGCAGTACCTGACTGAGCATTAGTAGAAGTAGCATCATAGGTCTGGTCGACAATTACAGGCGTGGGATTTGTGTTGACCAAAACTGAGCTGCTTGTTTCATAATTTATTTGTATCTCTTTCGTTTGACCCCATCCAGAATAAGGTTGGCCATATTCAATTCTTGTGTATGTGTATGTTTGAGATGGATTACAGGTGATAGTTTTGTCGGTGTTTGTGTTATTGATAAATTCCCCAATTTGCGTAAAATTAACGCCATCATTGCTTCCTTTTATATAGATGTCCCTAATTATTTCAGAAGTAAATAGAATTCTTACGCTCGTAACCCTAATAGCATCGTGATGCCTTTGTATCCATGCATGATTTGAAGATGATGGCTGACTTGTTAAGCCCCAATAAGTGCCATCATTTCCATCAAAAGCCTGGAAAGCATATTGTCCATTTTCTTGAGATGATGCCGTTATATCACTAGAACTCGACAAATATGTATTTGGCAATTGAGCTATATTACTAAATGATAATCCAGCTCCAGTCAATATTGATATTTCATTATTTGCAATATTGATACCATTTTTAGCAGTATAAGGAGTCGGATTTGTATTAACAAGATTGCCGTTTTGCACAGCTAGGCCTGTGCTTATATTTAGCGCAAGGTAATTTGTAACAGTATTTCCCGTTACATCAAAGTTACCACCAACTAAACTCGATATGGGAATATTATTTAATGTATCATTAACATCATATATTGCAAATTTTGTAGTGTCGTAACTATAGTTATTATTTGAGGTTGATATGGCAAAGGTGTTGCCTGTAGAAAGCGCTTGAGTGCCACCCATATAGAAAGGGAAATATCTTATCATATTAATTTTGCTAAGCTCAGTCGTCGCGTTCGCGTCTGTGTTATTGTAAGAAATATATGAGTTATATATTTTAGAAGTTCCTGAGACATTAGTATTAGACTCAGTATACAAAGAATAATTGTTAGCGCCTTGGTTTAATTGAAAGAGAAATTCTCCCTCCGAAGGTGAACTATCTTTCGAATACGTAACACCATATCCCATATTTGATGTATTTTGAAATCTACGATACCCCGACCAAAAACCTTCCGTAAAATCTAGATTTATATATGCTTGAGGCATAACATGAGATGAGGAAGGCTCGTAATTTCTAATATATAATACAGGCATGAAATTATTATTATCATCTAAATATCCAGCCCAACCTCCTGTTACTCCACCTTGAAAAGTTCCATCGTGGCGCAGTGAAGGCATTTTTACTACTTGCCCGAATTTATAAGGAATATCGACATATGCCAATTCAGCTCTGCGAAAACTATTCTGTAGACTATCACCAAATCCGTACTCGGACACAGTGAAATTACAGTTATAGTTATTAGAGGATTTCGCGAAGTTATCAGTAACAGTCATTAAATGAGAATTTGGTTTAACTTCAACTATTTTAGTGAGTGGACTCTCGGCGTTAAATGAATTTTCCTTCTTATCTAATAATCCATTAGTTTCACTTTTATTATAATAGTTGGATAAGTCAATATCTCCACCGAAATAATCTAAAGAATTATAAGCGGTAGTTCCATCTCCTATCTTCATCTTGTTAGTATCAGTTTCGATAGCAGCCTCACCAGCTAGTAAGATAGGATTTTCACTAGCAAAATTCGCTGCTGTATCGTGTCTTAATTGTATTTTAGTCATTTTGTTTATTTATCCTTTCTTATGCACTAGCTGCATTGCCACCGTTAATATTAGCTTCTAAAGCTGCTATTCTAGCTTCGAGAGCTTGTATATATGCATTAGTTGAGATACTAGAACTTGTTAAGTAGGTATTTCCATTTTTATCTACTATACCGTTAACGCTATCGTCTACGATATTATCAAAGTCGGTTTGATTGCCTAAATAGACTTTTCTAATAGTTGAATATTTATTGCCAAAAATTATAGTGCCACCATTACTTCCAAATAACAGTCCCATAGAGGTATCTGAAGCTCTGGAGGTTATAGTAGGGGTATGAAGAGTTGTATCGACATCTAAGTAATTTGTAGTGAGCTGATTGAAAGTTTTTATTCCGCTAATAGTCTGATTAGTATCTGTAGTTACCATATTACTTACGTCAGGAATATCCGATTTTAAAGCAACTACAGTATCATCTACCGATATTTCATCATTATCTATATTAATTCCAGGGCCTTCCGTATAAGAAGCTCCGCCACCAGCATCAAGAGCGATAGTTGCATTACCTGACTGGTTAGTTGTAATCGTACCTTTAGTAACTCCACCTTGAGTAAAGGTTATAGTACCATTACCTACAGTAGGTATGTCGGAGATGTCAGCCTTTTCGTTTAGCAGCAAGTCTGTTTGAGTAACTGTGTAATAGTTATTCATGTTAGGCAAATAATTTTCTATTGAGCCAGCATCTACAATATCATAATATTGACTATTTCGGTATGTTCTGGGTAGTCTGCCATCACTAGTAAAGAAATCTATATAACTTCCAAGAATTTGAGTTCTATTGCCATTATAGTTATTACCAATTACTGAAACAAGAGTATTGTTCTGGCCTTCCGTTGCGCTGAGGACATTATAGTCGACGCCTCTATATGGTATTTCTATGCCACCATAAGTCGGTGTAAGTCTAATAATATTGAATGTCTTAGTTCCAGGTACGTTTTGCGTTGTATTAGTAGTAACGTAGTTGCCTTCTACGCTGCTCACTCTCGTATCAATATTCCACACATTCTCTCTAAGTGTCCGTATATCGGCGGTATTTATACCTATAGCTGCCGTGTTACTATCTATAAGGCTTCTATTAGCTTGTATAGAGCCTTCAAGCCTAGTAAGTTCCGTATCATAATCTCTCGCATCTATTAATGTATTAACATCAGCAGGAGTTACTACAGTAGAACCGTCATTACGTTCCAATTCCGTAGCAGTAGCAAATCTAACTTCACCTAGATTTTGAGTAGTTGCAGTATCTGCTTCTCCTGCGTACATTACGCCTGTTTCTCGATTATATCTAATATAAGTTCCGCCTAAGTCATCCTTATGTTCTCTTAGATTAGCAGTAAGAAATGTATTATTTTGAGTTTGTATTTGTAATATATACTCACTTAATGTGTCCGTAGCGACGGTGATAATAGGGCTAAACCCTTGTTCACCTTGTTCGCCTTTAGGGCCTCTTACTCCGACCCTGTTAAGATAGTAATTAAAATCAGCCATTAATTCTATATCCTTATACTTGTATTACGAAAATCTTACTAAATTCGCCATTCTTTCCCCCTTCAGTAAGAGTAAAGAAATGAGCCAATGTGTCTATATCTACTAATTCCAACATGATAGGATGTTGGCCTAAACCTACGATATTAGTATCTTCTGCCGTTACAGTAAACGTAAACTGTCCATTTACAGCATCTGTGATTTGTCCATCGATTTCTATGTCTGAGTTTTGCGTAATTAAATGCTCGACTAATACTTCTGCGTCAGCAGTAGCAGAACCTAATATTTTAAATTTAATGCTATAGTTGGATAGGTCAAAAGGCAAAAACTTCTCTCCATTGTGTATAATAAAAGAAGTGGATGTATCATCTTCGCTCATTTTAGTATTAATTGATACGGAGAAAGATTTTGTAGTGCCAGACACTATAGCTGCGTCTATAAATAGCATGAATACAGTTCCTTTCTTTATGCGTTTATCTATCTACATTATATCGTTAAATAATATTATTGTCAATATTAATTTTTAAAAAGTTTACAAAAGTTTTCAATTACCGTTCAGGCCTTGTTAGGATATAATTCCAGACTCGTTGTCCAGCAAATCTAGTTTCTCCAGCAAGTCCCGTATAAGGATTAGAAATACCTTTTGGAATAAACATATAACTAAAAGGTTCCCAATAACTATCTGTTGCGTCTCCATGCCATTGATGATAAGCTACTTGAGTTCCGAATAAGTTAATCCTACAATTGCGTCCTGCGGAACCGCTATAGAATTGTCCTTTAGTAGAATTACTTAAAGTTTGATTTACATTCATTCCGTAGTTATTACCGTTACTTTCTATTTTTAGTGTATACCCAGGAATATCTTCATTTATAGCTTTTTGAGTATTACACAGTCTAGAAATTCTATTTGAGTTTATCATCGCTATAGGAATAAAATCTTCAGGGTCTCCCGCACTAGCTGGTACAAAAACCCTGGTTGTAGTTTTACCCGTTAGTTTAATATTACCTAGAAAAAGTCTGCCAAATAAACTATCAAGCAAGATTGAACTTCCAGCGGTACATTCAACCTTTATTTTTATTCCATTATACTTAGTAGTTCCTGTGCTGAACGTACCAGTATAATTCTTTCTAGCTCCAGTACCCGTTCCGCTGACTGTATTAGTTAATAATGTCCGATTATTTAAATCAGTAATAGTTATTTTACCTCCCGAAAAACCTCCATATGTTAGAGTAATAGATTGTAATTCGGTAGGATTTAAGAAATTCCAAGTCAGGGTATACGACATTCCATTCGTTTGTGAGGGTAAAAACCAATTAGCACTGTTAGAAGGGAAAGACATATAAGGAGCGTATGCTACAAAATTATTACCGTTATAATAAACAGCTCCTGTATCGCCTAATGTACCAAGCGAAGCGGAGTTACTTCCACTAATATTAGGTGTAGTAGTTGTCGTTACAATATCTTGGTAGTAACCAGTTTGACTGCTTGTTGTACTGAAAGAATAATTATTAGACGACGTATTATAGTAAAGTATATTACCACTACCAGCGACAGCTTTGGATGGCAGTCTCGTTACCAAACCATCCTTAATGTAAAGCCCTTCTGAGACTATGTAATTACCGTTACTAACCCTTAGAACCTGTCCACCTAACAAAGCTCCGTCAAAAGCGGCAAGAACCTTTTTAAGTCCGCCTACAGATAAGGTATAGCCTAAGGCAGCTAAATCGGAACCACCATTATTATAGTCAACATCTTCTACGTTAAGAGAGCTATTATATAAATCTATCGCTGTGTTTATCCTATTTAATAGTGCGTCAAATTCAGCTTGTACATCTGCAACTTTTACAACACCTTTAAAATTTCTTACCATATATACTTTCCTTAATAGTTATAGTTAATCTTAAAGCCGAAATCAATAGTTCCGCTAACCCTATCACCCTTCTTTAAGTAAAGAATGGTATGGTTAATATTATCATAAGCGCCACCGCCTACGCCGTAGATTACGCTAGTACCGTTTACTTTTACGTCGAAGTTATTACGTTTACCCACCACACAAATACACTCATCTTCCGTAGCTGTATGAGGAAAAGTTAAATTACTTCCTTTGCTTAGTGAGGTGTACTGCGTGGCATCTTGCGGATAGAGTTTAAGTGGATTAGTCAAATTTCCTTTTAAGAATATACGACCTCTATTGTCAACCCTGAACGCGAATAACAAAATTTCTGAAGCTTTCTGGTCGTTAGTAGAAGAAAATCTAATATTCCGAGTTAACCTATCATTTGACGGTGCAGGAATTACGTATGCATAACCCTCTTTCAATTCTGTAGAACCTATTGCATTTGTAATTCTATTAGTTGTTTTATTAAAGAAAGTTACCTCGACAGAAAGTAGATTGTTACTATATTCCATCTTTTTAATTTCAGCTATTTCGTCAACTACGGCATATATTTCATTAACTCTAACTGCCATACCTTCACGAGTCGGAACTGGTACTCTGTAATTTTTGTCTATATATTGTTGGTAATAATCCAAATCAGACAACACTCTGTCGAGATTATCGATAGCATATATAGAACTACTTTCTAATTGTTTAAATGCTGCTGTTAGTTTGCTACCAAAAGCTAAGGCAGACGTATTAAAAAATTCAAAACTCATAAATTCTTACACTCCGAAATCTCTAAATATTAATCTATAGCCCGAACCGCCTCCGCTTTCTCTCCAACTTTGGCCTATGCTTCTATTTCCATTCTTGTAAGTGTAAGGGCCTTCACTAGTTTGCATACTTGTATTAACCAATTTTTGTTTCATATTAGCACACACGTTTAGGATATTCACATCAATGAGTCCCAGGCCTCCAATACTATGAACTACGCCATTATCGTAGCAAGCCAATAGAATATCATTATTAGGATTACTGCCGTTAGCGGAGATGTAAACCATATCTTCAGAATAATCTAGATAAACCCAAATCTGTCCGTTAGTGCCGAGAGAGGATAAATTAGTATTTGTTATAGTTACTAACTGATAGTTGTCATTATAGTATTGTAATTTTTTAAGAACTTTGCCATCCCACGTACAAACTATAGGAAATCCTTTTAAATTCATAATATCTATAAAACTTTTAAGATTTACTATTTTATTATCAGGACTCTCTAATGTTACATCGTCAAAGCTAAAAGTAGAAAAATCTGGAGCTGTAATGTCAAAAGCGGATATGGCCGCAAGCTCGTTTATCTTAGTTTCGATAGCATTGAAATTTTCAATTAGTGCATCCTTGTTTATTCTGCCTTCGGAGTCGTGCCAATCTAATCTTGGTAATGTCAATCTTTCTAAAGGTTCTCGTGCCATATATTAATATCCTTCCCCTTGTAATCTTAGTTGACCTCGCATAAATTGTCTGGTTAATTGTCTATTCATCTGTGGAGATATATTCTCAAATTGCGGGTTATAATCTTGTTCATAGATACCAGTAAATGCATTGAACACATCTCTTGCAGTTCTACCTCTCGCAGGATTTCCTGCGAATATAGGACTTGCCGTTAAATCGTTTCTATTATAATTACCGAATGTCGCCATATCGTAAGGTTGGTAATACTGTCCAGTGGGACTCAGCACTGACGCCATTATGGGCGCTATGGTCTTATTATAAAGGTTTACGGGGCCTATAAGCTGTTTAATTGCGGTATTAAGAATTTCATCTCCCTGTCCTTGAATTTCGTGCCAAGGTTGACCTGGGCCTGCTTGATATCTTTTAGCGCCACTAACTTGCGTAATAATATTATTTTGTGTCGGTCTTTGCATTGGCTTTCCATATCTATTAGTGCCACCTAAAGCATTTATCATCGGCCCAAATAAAGCCCATTGCGCTGGTCTTTCTCTACCCCAATCGGCTATGTCTGCAAATTTAATAGTGGTCATTATGGGAATGAAATCGGCATGTATCTCTTTTTTATTTCCATTACCGTCAGCTTTATAAGATACATAGGGTTTATCCATATCAACATGCAAATTCATTCTGTTTTGCATTTCTTTGTCAAATCCTATATTAGCTACGATATCTGTTAATAAGACGTTCGCCATTAGAGGATGTTTCTCTAGCATATTGAAAGAAGATTGAGTTGCAGTATCTGTCCATTTCCAGAATGGGTTCATTATGCTGCCGACATCATTAAACATATTAGGAAGGATATTTCTCGACGAGTTAATTAAAGCTGCCTTTCTAGTGTCGGTTATAACCTCACCTAACTTCATTTTATCCATCTGGTCGATAGCTTCAAAGCGCTCACTAAAAGGGATGCCCCTACTTCTTAAATTAGCATGAGCGGCAATTTCAGCAAAGGTGTTTTGAATGGTTCTATCTAACCTAGTTGATTTATTACCTATAATATTATTGAGTTTATCTATTTCTCTAAGGACGGGTAGATTAGATACCTTACCTTCTTTTGCATATCTATAAACGCCTAATTGTTTAGCTAAGTTCCCCTTAGATTTTATAGCACTTACAATATCCCCTATAATCATAGGGCCTGAATTCATTATTGCATTAATACCGCCAGTAATAAAGTTAGGGCCTAAGTAACCTAGTGAAGATAACATTGTACCTCTAACAGTACCACCTAAATCTTTAATAAAGCCAGTATTAGCTCCACTGGACGGAGTTAGTTGTTCCTTTAGTGGTGTAAGTACGTCATTATCTATTGCAATATCATCTAAGGCTAAAGGTTCCTTTCTCGCTTTATTTAGAGCTTCTCTCAATTTACCTTGTTCTAGTAATCCTCTATCAAGATAACTTGCTTTGGCGAATTTGCCTAACCCGTCAGATACTGGAGCAAATTCACCTTTTAATATAGAACTTGCAATTCCACCCTCGAGGTAAGAGTCCATTAAGCCATTTAAATATTTTTGTGGCTGTTGCCATTGTTCAGCAATAGCTTGGTACGTAGAATTACCGTAAGCTCGAGAACTAAACCTTCCAGCTAATCCCAAATCTCCAGCGGCTCTAGCTTCTCTTACAGCGCTAGCACCTACTGATTTATCGACCTCAGCGAGCATGTGTGTGATAGGAATAATTTCCCCTTCATCAAACATTCTTTTAGCTTGATATACTTCATTAGCTATAGGGTTCTTCTTAGCCTTTTCTAAAACTGCATCTATACCATTTTTATCAATATCATCTAGGTAAGGCGTAACCTCCCGTCTTACTTGTTCATAAGTAATTCCAGGGTTAGTCAACTCCCTATCTCTCATTATTTTTTGAATTATAGCAGTACGTTCTTTTCCTACATAAGTTTCAGGCTTGTATACACGAGCTAACTCATCGAAGTCATCCGATACGGATTTCACTTTATTCCATAATTCTTCAGAACCGCCTTTTGCTATAAAATCAGATTTACCCGTTCTTTCAGCTGCTTCAAACAATTCAGCTAGGTTGGCATTATTATTTTGAGCCGTTTTAGCTATATCGTCTAATTTATCCTGTGCCTTTATTACATTTTGGGTTACGGCTTTTTGTTCTGCTGCTATAGCATTTTCAATCTTTCCTGATTTAACAACTTGACTTAATCCAGGTATCTGATTAATAACTTTTCTAGCAACTCTCGCGCCGCCAAAGGATACAAAGTCTAATAATGCTTCCGCTGGCCGAGAATAAGCCCCAGCCAAGGCACCTAGTATTATATCTTTAGTATCACGGCCTGAAAGATTTCTGAAATCAATATTGTATGTATTACCCATAGCGTTCATAACATCGACTATCATATCATCGGCTGTATGATTGCTTAGATAGTCTTTTACGACCTTGGGTGCGTTCTTGATTATTTCATCCTTATTAGCCCATGCATAATTGAGTCCAGTTCCTAACTCTCTTACATTATTAACGAAGTTTTTAAAGATGTTAGTTGTTGCCTGTTCCATTTCGGACTTAGGCCTTTGAGCATTTTGTTTCAGGACTTGAGCGTACTCTTTGAACATGTCAGCGGGCAAAGGTTCTTCTGAGAAATTGACACCCTGTCCTTCAGGAGCTGGTAAATTAATTCCAGCCCCTTTGAGTAATTCTTCCCTATAAGTATCAGGATTAAAGCCAGCCGTTTGATTACTCATGACTTGTTGCATGATTTCATCAGCAGAAGGTAAACTATCCGCATAGGGGGTAGGCACCGAATTAGCTAAGTTATTAAATCTCTCTAAGTTATATGCATCCATCTATTGATTACCTCTATTAAGGCCGTTGTACATATTTAAGAATTGTTGAAATATACCAGGATTTTGTTGCATCATTTGTTGAACTTGGAACACATCATTTATATCATTTGGGTTCATAACTTTACCGAACATTGCTCTATGAATGTTAGGATTAAGGACTGACAATAAATTTTGCGTTAATGATGGATTGTTGTACCCTACTAGAGCTAATGCTTCTAATAAGTTAGCTGTAGACGTCATAGCTTTAGTTGGATGATTTAAGCTATACATAGTGTTAGTCAATGTGTTAACGCCTTGAGCTTGTGTATTCGCTAGGCTACCCGCATTAGCAACATATTGCTTTTGTATGTCGCCTTCGTTTTTAAGTCTTTGTAATCCAATATCAGCGTTAGCTTGAGCGTATATCTCGTCTAATTTGTTTTGTGCATTTTGTCTATTTACTTGCAGGGCTTGCGCAACTTGCAATTTAACTTTCATATCATTCGTTTGATTTGCATAGTTAGTTAATTGTTGTTCAACCTCTTTTGCACGGATTAGCACTTCATTGGCGTTTCTTTCAGACATACCTTTTACGTAATCTTCATAGGGTACACCAGCTCTATTAGCCATTTCCGCGTTATACATCTGCCTTTGATTATCAATGTAATTCTGAGCTAAATTACCAGTATAGGCATTGCCTCCCCCGTAAATAGCAGTACGTCTAAGAACTTCATCTTCGGCTTGACGTCTACTTAATTCATTCGGGTCTATTTGATATCCACCAGGTTGGATGTATTCTCCACCATATAAAGGATTTTGTGCATTGATATTTCTTATAGACTCATATTCTTTTCTAATTAAGTCTTGCATCTGTTGTGGGGTTACGTATCCTTTCGTATCCATCAATTGATTAATCATTGCGTCTGTAGTAGCATCTATATTACTAGCAGCTCCTGTAACATTTTGAGGTTGTGTCATTCCCGCCTTCGCTTCGTCTACGGTCATATTGTTAGTACGATTGATTACGTTATTAATAAAATTACTACTGTCCCCATTTCCAGCATCTCCTATGGGCGTGAAAGTTGGAGCATAATTGCCTCCACCGTTAGCTCGTGCTTCGACTACACTTCCATCCCCTGTAATAACCTGTCTGGGTGGTTCAGTGTCTGACGCACTGGTTTGAGGTAATGCTGGTAAATTTGTTATAGGGGGGTTGCTATCTAAATTTATATTATTCCTTCTCGTAAATTCTTCAGGGCTTTCATAATCCGCGGGTAAGCTGGAACCTTCCACACCTTTTAAAAAGTTTGGGCGTAATTGACCGCCCTGCCCTGTAGCTAAATATCTATTATAAGCTTCTTGTTCCTCGGGTGATAAGTCTTTAACGCTATTTACAGCATTAGCTACATTTTGTTCTCTAATGTTTTGTATTCCGCCTTTATTAGCAGCGGCTCTAGCCGCACCAAGAGTACCTACACCAAAGCCAGCGGCGGGATTGGGAATTAATGATGCTAATGTGCTATCGACTATAGCTTCTCCAGTGCCCAACAAATCTAAGCCTCTAGTTCTCCAATCTGAACCTGGGGTATTCCAATTTTGTATCATACCAGCCCCATAAGTTAACGGTACTGCCGCTTGGTAAAGTTTATTACCAATACCTTTTACGATACCACCTACATTTTGAGGTTTTACATTTGATACCGTTTTAGCAGTTTTACCAGCAGTATCAACTACATTATTAAATACCTTTCCAGCTCCATTAGTAACTTTATTGAACTGGCTTCTAAGTCCTTGTGCAGAAGTAGGTTTATATAATTTATCTATTTGTTTATTTGTCCTTGCTTGTTCAACTTGTTTTGGATTGGTAGCTTTATAAGCTCCAGGTTTTCCGCTATCTTTTTGTGTTGGTTGATTAGTTGGAGGTTTTTGTCCACTGCTATTAGATTGCGGTTGCGCCTGTTTTATTATTTCTCTAACTTGGGCTTCGGCTTGATTGTAAAAGCTTGGAAATCTTCTTTTTACAAATTGAAGAAAACCATCAAGAGCGTTAGTCCCTACGCCTACACTCGGGTTTAGCTGTTTATACATATTTAAGTAAAAATTAAATTTATCTGTCGGTGCCATTATCTATATCCCCCTTAATCCTGCTGGGTTATTATTCATTGGTGTATTAGGATTTACCAACCAATTAAATTTATTGGTTCCACCCATAGTATTGAATAAATTATATAAACCCATTGACGTTTGATTGTTCATAGCTT
>Ga0247608_10003851_pt1 | contig 17200 bp, 9 predicted proteins | sample 176DNAGHGlowgp2_FD_193490 | JGI IMG/M metagenome (GOLD analysis project Ga0247608, IMG submission 193490) | Sheep rumen microbial communities from Palmerston North, Manawatu-Wanganui, New Zealand - 1766 DNA GHGlow gp2 | ecosystem: Host-associated > Mammals > Digestive system > Stomach > Rumen ... | reverse complement strand
TTCCTGAAATGCTGGCATTGACTGTTGACTGGGTTATGATGACGTTTTTCGTAGCAGAACACCCGTATTGGTCCGTTCCCGTCACGGTATAGGAACCTACGTAGGAAGCCACAACAGACTGGGTCACATCACCCGAACTCCATTCGTAAGTATTTGCGCCCGTTGCGGTTATCGTTGTACTACCGCCCTGACAGAACGTATTTCTACCATTAATTTTAATGACAGGAAGAGGATGGACTGTCAGCACCACCGAAGTGCTGTTCTGGCAACCATTCAGATCGGTAGCCGTCACTGTATATATGCCTTCTGTTCCGACAGTGACATGGTCGGCATTCACGCCATTGCTCCACTGATAGTTCTGGGCTCCGGTAGCGTAAAACGTGGTTGAAGAACCCGCACATATACTGTTGTTCCCTTGAAGGGAGAGTTCCGGCAACGGATTCACCGTCACAGCAATATCTTTCACCACGGAACAGCCGTAAATATTGCTTACTGTAACCGTATAGGTAGTGTTTTCCGTCGGGGAGACCGTCACCTCGCTTGTCACAGACCCGTCACTCCACAAGTAATCCGTACCGCCCACTGCCTCCAAAAGGAGGTCGCTGCCGTAACACACCTGGTTGTCGCCCACAATCTCCGCTTCCGGAAGATCTGCCGGAATGACCTGAACCGTGGCAGACGAGGAACATTCAAAAGCGTTGGTCACTGTAACCCCATATTGTCCAGGCAAAGTCGCTGTGATAGAGGGCTGAAGTTCCCCGTTGTTCCACCTGTAAATGCTGCCCGTGGATTGCGCCGTCAAAGTCACTGCGCTACCCGCGCATAGGTATGAAGTGTCGGCAATGACCAATGTCGGCGACTCCTTCACATCCAACTTTACGTAAAATACGGAATCAACAAAGGCTTCCTCCGTATGGGTCAAAAAACGGTAAACGCCAGCTTCCGTCAGCGCACTGTCGAACAACAGCAGCGGCAAATCATTGGAGCACAATTCTCTAAATATAGTGTCATTATTGATGATAGCAGGCATCACTGTCAAATTCAAGGAGACCACACTGTCACACCCCAACACGGTCGGCAACACCTGCTCGTAATATCCAGCCTCATAATAGAGATTGTCCGCAAAACGATATGGCAAATCAAATTCTCCTACGGTCACATTAACCGTTTCATCCACGTATGTGGGGAGATGATGTACATTCAGGGTGATAATGCTGTCATAATCCTCAAAATGATAGACAAACTTATAAGTCCCCTCCCTGGTGATGTTCTCGCCCAAGTAGTTCACGACATTGTTTGCGCACACCGTAGTGTCAACAGTCTGGTTGTAAACAGGCTGGACTACAAGGCGCATATACAGGAGAGTGTCGCATTCCGTCTCTGAAGCAGCCGGAATCTGCAACATATAATTGCCTGTTTCCGTGAACACACTGTCATAATACACAAACGGAATATCATTTCTGGTAATCGTGAAATTTTTGTTCAAAATCGGATTCGGAATCATGTTCACCTCCAAATGGACACTGGCGCTGTCGCAACCCTGTCGGTTTTGAAGCACCACATCATAACCACCACTATACCAGTATTCAACGCCATGGAAGACAAACGGTGCTTCAGATGCACAAATCGACGCCACAAGGGTGTCATACATCAATTGGGTGTTCAAGTTAACCTGAAGGGTATGGTAATCAACGCATCCATACATATTCGTGTCGGAATACGTATATACGGTCGAAGCGGTGAAGACAGTATCCTCAAATGTATAAGAGCTATCGGTGGTACATATTGTCAGGGTATCGTAAACGGGTTGATAAGCACTCAAAACCAAATGGGTAAACAGGCTGCACGTTGAATCAGCATCTTTATTGATGTAATAGCTGCCCGGTTTCGAAAAAACATGCAAAGAGTCGTAAACATAAGGGAAATCTGCCGCACAGACTACCTGAACATCCGTCTCTATCTGTGGATGAAGGACCTGCAGATTCAGAGTGACGAAAAGGCTGTCGCATCCGCAACGGTTAGGAATAGTCACCTGATAGGTTCCGCCAGCGTTAAACACCTCTCCTCCATACTCATACGGAAGTTCTGTTTCACAAACGGTCACCTCAACAGTGTCATAATACTCGTAAACGGGACACACTCTGAATCGGACATATTTGATGGCGTCACAGCCCCCTTCTGCCTCATAATGCACTCTGTAATTGCCGGGATTGGTTAAGCCATAACCCATATAAGGATACGGAAGCTCATTCTGGCAAACCAACAGATCCACGGTATCGACGATCTCCGGATATTGCGTAATCACATAGGTCTGCACGACAGGGCATCCGTCATCATCCACCCCCTGCGGGAAATTGAACGTTCCTGGATTGGGGAACGTGATGCCGTTGACCACAACCGGATTCGCATTGCACATTGAAACAAACGTGGTGTCCCTCTGCCCTTCCAGAACCACCAGGTTCACTAAAGTACGAAGGCTGTCACATCCCTGCAATGTGGGGGTGTTCACCCAATAGCTTCCAGGCTTTGTGTAGAAATTCCCATGATAAGCGTACGGAAGATTGTTCCTGCACACGCGTGCCGTCACCGTGTCTTTGTAATCATAGCTGTGTCCAATGGTGATCTGATACACATCCAACACATCCATATACACAATTCCTTGATCAGCAATATAATGCGGAATTTTTATTACGGTATCGGCATAATAGACGGTATGATTGGCCGGCAGGAGATAACTGTCGCAACCGAATTCCTGATGAATGACTGTGTCGGTCTGAAATGATTGATTCTGCGCGTGAACCATGCTGTTGCCCATAAGCAGCAACACCACACAAAGAAGCAACAACCGACTGAGTATCACTTTCTTATCCATTATAGTATATTTATAATTATTCAAAAAAGATATAAACACAAAAATGTGCAAAAATACGATTTTTATAAATATACTATATATGTAAAAAATGTGAGAATGTCACAATCCGTCAAACAAACGGAATTTTGCGAGATGCCATTTCTGGAGCCTGAACTGGAACGAGGTGGCCAGCACTCCAAATCCATATCGGCAGCTTCTCTTGAAATTAATGGAAGAAGCATCTGGAAAATACTTGGTCGGACAGGTGATTTCACCGATGTCAAAATCCGCGTAAATGATCTGCGCAAGCATCTGGTTGTCAAACACAAAATCATCGGAATTCTGCATAAAGGGAATCCTCTTGAGCACCTCCCGTGAGAAAGCGCGGTAGCCCGTGTGGTATTCAGACAGCTTTTGGCCGGTCATGACATTCTGGAACCAGGTCAGGCAGCGGTTGAAGAAGTATTTGTAACGCGGCATCCCACCTTTCAACGCACCGTTGCCGAGGATGCGCGACCCGAGCACGACAGGATACAATCCGTTGACTATCATATAGGATATGGACTCTATCAGCTTCGGGGTGTATTGATAATCGGGATGCAACATAATGACCACATCCGCGCCAAGCTCCAACGCTTTTTGGTAGCAGGTTTTCTGGTTACCGCCATAACCCTTATTCACCTCATGGCTTATAACATGCTGAATTCCAATAGCTCTCGCTGTTTCAACCGTTTCATCGGAAGATTTGTCGTCCACCAGAATAACCTCATCGACAATATCCATGGGTATTTCGCTATACGTCTTCCTCAGCGTAAGCGCTGCATTATACGCCGGCATGACAACTACTATCTTCTTATCTTTCAGCATGATAATTGATTGAAATCAATTCAGGTGCAAAAATACATTTTTTTTGGACTTGAGACGTGAAACTCTACCAAGCTCTTGCCCCTAACGGGGCTGCTCAAGGAAAGCTATTGATTATTATGTTGAACTTTGAACTTTGAACCTTAAGACACATGGTGGTATTCGTATTTTATGTACCTTTGCCGCCTTAAAATTTTGAAAAAATGTTTCCAGAATTACCCGGCTATCCCGCGCCGAAAAATGACAATTTTTTCCTCATAGCAGGTCCTTGCGTGGTGGAGGGCGAAGAAATCACACTACGTATTGCCCGAGAGATCAAAAATATTTGCAGTGAACTCGACATACCCTTCTTCTTCAAGGCATCCTACAAGAAGGCCAACCGCTCGTCACTGCACTCTTTCACCGGCATCGGTGACGAACAGGCTTTGGCAATACTTCGGGAAGTCAAGGAGGAGCTCCACATCCCCATCGTGACGGACATCCACACCGAAGGCGAGGCCGTCTGGGCAGCGCAAGTGGCTGACATACTGCAGATTCCTGCGTTTCTATGCCGTCAGACGGATCTGTTGGTGGCGGCGGCCAAGACCGGGAAAACCGTCAACATCAAGAAAGGGCAGTTCATGTCGCCGGAGTCGATGCGCAATGCGGTTGAGAAAGTGCGCGAAGCGGGCAACCCGCACGTGATGCTCACCGAGCGCGGCACCACCTTCGGCTATCAGGACCTCGTGGTCGATTTCCGGGGGGTCAAGGCGATGCAGGAGAACCGCTGTCCTGTAGTCCTCGACTGCACCCACTCGCTGCAGCAGCCCAACCAGCCTTCCGGCGTCACCGGCGGCCGTCCCGACCTCATCGAGACCATCGCCAGAGCGGGTGTCGCAGTCGGCTTCGACGGCCTCTTCATGGAAACGCACCCCGAACCTTCCAAAGCCCTCTCCGACGGCGCTAACATGCTGCCGCTCAATGAGCTCCGTCCGCTGTTAATCAGATTAATTCGAATAAGAAAAGCTCTTTAATGGTTATGGGTTATTGGTTATTGGTTATTGAAGCGGGTGAATTGTTGTTAGTTTATTGAAATGGGACAAGAAATTTCAATTATAAAAGACAAAACAACGGAGAATAGGAGTTTTTCTTTTGAGAATTAAGAAATATCCGACAAAAATTGAAATCTTATAAAAGATGTATATCATTTCAAATTTTCTTTAATCATTGACATTGCCAAAATGCTCTCTGGCCTAAGCAATGCTTTTAAAACCCATCAATCAATCAACCAACAACCAACAATCAACAAAAAGCTTCAATAACCAATAACCAATCAACCAACCAACAAAAAGCTTCAATAACCCATAACCCATAACCCATAACCATTATGAAAAGACTCCACCGAATAATCATCACCCTGCTAATCGTACTGATTTACGCCAACACCCTCACCCTGCACTTCGCTCTTGACGACCGAATGGTCATTCTGGAGAGCAAATACACCATCCAAGGCGGATGGGAGGGCGTGAAAGGCATTTTCACCGAAGACACATTCACCGGTTATTTCGGCAGCGAGCACTCCCTCGTGGCCGGTGGGCGTTACCGTCCGATGTCGCAGCTGTCTTATATGATTGAATGCCAATTATTTGGAAAGCACATCAAGGAAAAAATCGGTAATCTGGACGACTACCACAACCTGCACAACATGGCTAACGAGGCCTACTTCTACGAAACGCCTATGCCCGTGGTCTGCCATCTGATGAATGTGTTGTATTACATATTGTTATGCCTTCTGCTCTATGAAGTTCTGGCCAAAATTTTCCCGCAGCACGAGGGGAAAAAGTGGTTTCAGTCGCTACCTTTCTTCGCCGTGGTGCTCTTCGCGGTTCACCCGATACACACAGAAGTGGTGGCTAACGTGAAAGGCCGTGACGAGATTTTCGCCATGCTCGGTGCATTCGCTGCGCTATGGTGTTCCCTGAAATATGTCGATACTCGGAGATGGTACTGGCTGATACTCAGTTTTCTGGCTTTCACTTTCGGCATTTTCTCAAAGGAAAACACGGTCACATTCCTCGCTGTATTGCCGTTGTCACTATTTTACTACCAAAACCACAACAAACGCACTGCAGACTATTTCATCACGCTGATTCCCATTGTGTTAAGCAGCATTTTCTTTATCGTTGTGCGTTACAAAGTGTTGGGCAGCATGATGCCACCCGACATGACGGGCAACATCCTCAACAATCCATACGTCAACTCCACACGGGCACAACAGATTGCCACCGTGTTGATCACATGGGGCATCTACCTCAAACTGTTGTTCATCCCCCATCCGCTCACCCACGACTATTACCCGCACCAGATTGCCATCACCGACTTCAGCAACCCGCTGGTTTGGTTGATTTTGATCGGTTGCATCGCTTTGGCGGTTTACGGCATCTGGCAACTGAAAAATAAGACCGTACCCGCATTCGGCATCCTCTACTTCATCATCACCTTCTCGATTGTCTCCAACCTGCTGTTCAACGTGGGCACCTTCATGAACGAACGGTTTGTGTTCATGTCGTCCATTGGTTTCACGCTGATTGTGGGATGGTGGCTCTACCGGCTGAGCACCGCCTCCGCACCCGCGCTGCAGAAAACCGCCATCGGCGTCGCCGGTGTGGTCTGCTTGTTGTTCGGCATCAAGACCTTCACCCGCAACTTCACATGGAAAGACGACTTCACGCTCTTCCTGACGGACGTGAAGACTTCTGAAAACAGCATCAAGTGCAACATTTCGGCTGGCGGAAGCTGTCTGCAAATCTGGAAAAAGAGTCACAAAGAACGCGACAAGCGGGATGCCTACAAGTATCTGGACAAAGCGCTGAAATTGGACAACAGTGCGCTGAACGCCTACTTGCTGCTCAGCGAACTCGCCTATCTGGATGAGAATCCGGATCTTGCTATCCAAGCGGCGAGCAACGCCAAGCTTATCGATCCAGACAACATCCAAGCCCAAAACCTGCTGACCGCAGCCACACAGTCGCAGAAAGCACACGAGCTCGACCCCGTCAACAAACTGCTCGACGAGGGAAAAGTGGATGACGCTTGGCGCGAGGTCAACAAAATCTTGGAAAAAGAGCCCAACAATATTATAGCCAAAAACGTGAAAGGCAATGTGTTAGGCCGCGGATACGGGCAACTGGACGATGCCATCAAGATTTTCGAGGAGGTTGTCGCGGAAAAACCTGATTTCAGCAGCGCATGGGAAAACATGGGCATTTGCTACGCCATCAAAAAGGATTTCGCAAACTCGGAGAAATGTCTGCTGCATGCCCTCGAACTCTCTCCCGATGACAAAAACATCCGGTTCAACCTTTACAATATGTATAAGAACAAAGGAGACATAGCGGAAGCGGAGAAATATCAGTAATGGTTATGGGTTATAGGTTATTGGTTATTGAAGCCTTAGGGCAACAACCGTTTTTGACATAGTAAATCACTGTAAACAAACAGTTTACAAGAATAAGTAATTTTTTTTCGTTTGGGGTTGTAACAAAATCGGGATTTAGTGCGACATAATGGACGAGAGAGGTTATGTATGATTGTAAATCTTGCCCAAACGAGGAAGCTCCTGTCGGTCTTGGTCATCGTGTCATATTTCGGTTTGGCATCGTGGCCATTTTGGTGCGACGCACAGGTTGACAACGAGTTCTGGTTCGCTTTTCCTAAAACCCACATTGTTCCTACGGGATGGTTCAAACAGTACGTGGACTTCTACGATTTCACACCGGAAGTAAACTTCACCGCCACGATTGAACAACCGGCAACGGGTGTCACCATCAATGTGGGATTAGCCACCGTGTATGGGAATTACATGTATGAAAACGGCCACCCGTTCGGCTTGCAGTCTTACGGGACCGGGAACATTGATTCCATGTGTACCTATAACACGGTCTCAAACTGGGGCTACCGGCTGGTATCCCCCGTTGACATTGTGGCCCGCATGAGCATCCTCAACCGCAACTCCGCCACCTACCTGCTGAAAGGACGCAGTGCCCTCGGCACACAGTTCATGATCCCCACGCAGTGGCAGTTCCCCAACTCCGCAAGCTGTCCCGAATCCCGCAACAGTGTGGAGGTGATTGCCACGGAAGATGGCACGCTCATCACCGTCACGCCTACCGTTGACTTGTACGGCGGAACACATCCCGCAAACGAATCGTTCAGTGTTTCGCTCAACCGGGGTCAAGTCTATTGTTTCGCCGCCGCCTCGCAGTCGGCAGAGGGGCATCTCGGCGGCACCACCATCACCTCAAACAAGCCCGTGGCCGTGGATATGACCGACGATGCTGTCACCGTGGATGGCATTCACATCGATGTGGTTTGCGACCAGCTACTCCCGGAATCGGAAGCCGGAACCGAATATGTGGCGGTGCCGTCACCCCCGGACGCCCAGAACACCTACAACGGCCAGGGCAACGACTACGCGCTGATTTACATCCTTGAGGACAACACCAGCATCACTGTCCACACGGCCGGAACACCTGTGCAATATACCGGCATGCAGCGCGGCGACCGCACCGCTTACCATTTCCCCGACAACACGCCGATTCACATTGTGGCCGACAAGCCCGTGTTGGTCTTCCAGCTTACCGGTGCCTACACCGAACTGAGCGGACACGTTACCGCCCCCCTGCGTTGTCTTACGACCGACAAGCTCTTCTATAATGCTGAAGCTCCGGAGGGAGGGCTCGCCGACCGCATCACGGTGACGACCCTTCTCTGTGAGCAGGCTTACATCAACGGTTTTGAAAGCAGTCAATTCGATGCTTCCAACAACATCACAACCTACTACACCTTCAACCCCACGGACTGGCAGCCCGTCCCCGGCACCAATCTTTTCTACTATCGCCAAACCGTGACGGACTGGTACAACAGCTACACCCGAAACACCCTGGGGCCATTTTTCGCCGTTATGATGGATTACAACCCGACCTGGTTCGTACCAAATCTCGAAGGTGGCTGTCGGAGCATGCATATTACCGACTATACCGAGCACGCATTGCTGGTATGGAACGCGACCATGCCCACTGACTATTGCCAAGGCGACAGCATCTTCCTCTCCTATTCGGCGGATAACATCACCGAACTAACCCTGCTTGGACCAGAGGGAGAAGTCATCGTTTCCGACACATTGGCAAGCGCACTTCCCGAAATGTCAGGATGGTACTCTCTGACGGGGGTTCATGTGTCCGAGTGTCTGGACGAGCCCCTTTACGATACGCTATACGACAGTGTTTACATACAGATACACAGTGTCTTGACCGAAACTCTTGCGGACAGTGTATGCGTGGGGAACGCATACCATGGGCACGGGTTCCACATCACCTCCGACCGCACAGATTCTGTGGGGCGCGTCCTTTTTGACACGCTGACCTTTGCATCCGTCATCGGCTGCGACAGTGTTGTCCTCCTCACACTCAAAGTCATCGCGCAACCCTCCCTGTCGATCATTACCTCCGAGGGCGACTTCTGCGACATCGGCGAGCTGGTACTCACCGCCGTCTCGGAAGCCACTGACTATCTGTGGAATACAGGGGAAGAAACGCCATTCATCTCGGCAGTCCAATCGGGGCACTACACCGTGACGGCCTCCATCGGCGACTGCCGCGCCACGGCCTCGACCGACATACCGCCATGCGACCTCGAAGTCTATCTGCCCAACGCCATCACCCCGTCCCGGTCCGACGGTCTCAACGACTGCCTCCGCCTTCCAGAACCGCTCATCCACAAAACCAGCGATTTCAGTCTGAGCATCTACAACCGCTGGGGCGAACAGGTCTTCGTCACCGATGACCCGCACTTCATCTGGTGCGGCGAGGGAGTCCACCTCTCGGACGTGTATGTTTACGTGCTCCGAATCAAGGACATGAACGGGAAGCCGTTCGTCTATCGGGGAACGTTGACGGTGCTGTAGCGGTGAGACGTAAGACGTGAAACTTATTAAAGTCCTACGAATGGAAATCGGCAGTTTGGCCTAAACAACTATAAATAAAATATTTATAACTATATCATTTTTTTTCGTCTCGGGTTGTAACGAAAATGAACTTTGGTGCGACTGAATGAGGTAAGAGGTATTATGCCCATTTCATGAAAGAGCAACGATATAAGATTATCATAAGGATATTCTTGACAGCGGTGATGCTGTTGTCATTCGGGAAGGTGTCTGTGCAAGCGCAAGCAGACACTGTCTTTTGGTTTGCCTCGCCCCAAGTCCAAGACACCCACCCTTATCACAACAAAATCCTGACACACAGCACTTTTTACGATGAAGTAACCTACACTTTCGAGCAGCCGGCATTGGGTGCTTGGACTATTGGGAGCGTCCCTTCCTATAACAGCTGGTTCACCCATATTGAATACAACAACGGTATCAGCGGCCTCGACTCCATCTGTCCATATAACGCCGTTTCAAACTACGGCTACCACTATCACGGCTCCGGAGGCAGCCAAATGATATTGAAAATCGAGAACAGCAATATGGGGGACTATATGCTGAAAGGGGCCAACGCGCTCGGAACCCGCTTCATGATTCCCGCCCAATGGCAGTTTCCCAACCACAGCCAGTACCCCGAGGCCCGCAACAGCGTGGAGGTCATCGCCACGGAGAACAACACGGTCATCACCGTCACCCCGTCGGTTGACTTGTATGGCGGCACGCATACGGCAGGTGTCCCGTTCAACGTGTCGCTGAACCGCGGGCAGGTCTATTGCTTCGCCGCCGCCTCGCAATCTCCGGAAGGGCATCTCGGCGGCACCGAAATCATCTCCAACAAGCCCGTGGCGGTAGATCTCACGGACGATGCGGTGACCTACGACGGAGTACATGTGGACATCATCTGCGACCAGCTCATCCCGGAAGAGAAAGCCGGGGTTGACTACATCGCCATGCCCGCATCTCCCACCTTCCAGAACACCTACAACGGCCAAAAAAACGACTATGTTCTGATCTACGCGCTGGAAGACAACACCGACGTGACCGTTCATAATACAGGGGCACCGGCTCAATACAGCAATCTCCAGCGCGGCGACCGGCGTGCCTATCAGTTCGTGGACTACACTGCAGCCTACATATCCGCCACCAAGCCTGTTCTGGTGTTCCAACTGACCGGCGGCTTTGGAGAACCGGCCGGACGCATGCTCACCCCTTTGACCTGCCAAGGATCGAGAATAATCAACTATCACATGCAACCGAACGGAATAAACTTCAATATCCATCGGCACACCATGCTTACCTTTTTCTGTGATGAGGCGTACATCAACGGATTTCAAATGGCCTACTATGTTCCCGGCAACGGCTGGGGTCCATTCGTGCCGGATGAGACTATTCCCATTAACACGTCTTATTGGGTTTGGCAGGAAATTCCGGGCACAACACTCCGATATACGGAGTTAGAGGCAATAGGATCACCTTGTTTCTACACCCAAAACAGCATGGGGCCGTTCTACACCCATGTTCTCGAATTTGCGGAAGACAGGAACTTGAACGAGAATATCGGCACTTTCTGTGTCTATATTTCCGACTTCGCCACTCCCTCGACCCTTTCTTGGGACACGCAAGCGATGCCGACCCTTTACTGCCAAGGCGACAGCATCTTTTTCTCCTATACCGCCGAAAATGTCGATGATATCCGGATTATCGGTCCCGACCAACAGGAAACCGCCTCGGACACACTCCCCGGTGTATCGCCAGAACAATCTGGTTTCTACGTAATTACTGGAAACAGTACGACTGGTTGCCCGCCAGTTCTCTCGGACACGATTTGGTTGGACATTTCGCAGGACAGCCTCATCCAGTTGCAAGCGAAAGTGTGCAGCGGGGAACCTTATCAAGGCCACGGTTTCCAGGTTCCTGCTGAAGAGACCGACTCGGTGGGGAGAGTCATCCGCGACACCTTGCTGCTGCAGTCTTCGCACGGGTGCGACAGCATGGTGGTGCTGCAACTCACCGTGGTGGAGCAGCCGGAGGTGGAAATCTCCGTTTCCGAGGGCGACTTCTGCGACATCGGCGAGCTGGTACTCACCGCCGTCTCGGAAGCCACTGACTATCTGTGGAATACAGGGGAAGAAACGCCATTCATCTCGGCAGTCCAATCGGGGCACTACACCGTGACGGCCTCCATCGGCGACTGCCGCGCCACGGCCTCGACCGACATACCGCCATGCGACCTCGAAGTCTATCTGCCCAACGCCATCACCCCGTCCCGGTCCGACGGTCTCAACGACTGCCTCCGCCTTCCAGAACCGCTCATCCACAAAACCAGCGATTTCAGTCTGAGCCTCTACAACCGCTGGGGCGAACAGGTCTTCGTCACCGATGACCCGCACTTCATCTGGTGCGGCGAAACGGCCCGCCTCTCGGACGTATATGTTTACCTACTCCGACTGAAGGACCAAAACGGAAAGCCGTTTGTCTATCGCGGTTTCATCACAGTACTGTAAATTGTGCATTGATTTTATGCATCAGGCATTGTGAATTATGCATTGATTTTGTATCTTTGCCGTTTCAAAACCAAAACCACCTATGGCTTTAGAGAATCTTCTCGAAAGAATTGAGAATAAGAAAGTTATAATCCTCGGTTTCGGCAAGGAGGGCGTTTCCACCTACCGGTTTATCCGCAAGCATTTCCCGAAAATGAAGCTTGTGGTCGCCGACGGCAACGAGAATCTGAAAACGGACGACTTTGCGGAGGACAAGCACCTCAAAATCATCAAAGGCAAGGATTACGACCGTAACCTGAACAACTACGACCTCATCTTCAAGAGTCCGGGCATCAGCTTCAACCGGCTCGACTATTATATTGAAAATGAGAAAATCACTTCTCAGACAAACCTTTTCTTGGAATATTTCCATGAACAAGTCATCGGCATTACCGGCACAAAGGGGAAGAGTACGACTGCCTCGCTCATCTACCACATCCTGAGTCATTCCCGTGAAAATGTCTTTCTGGCGGGCAATATCGGCACGCCGTTTTTCGACATCGTGGAGCAACTCACACCAGAATCACTTGTGGTGGCAGAACTTTCAGCGCACCAGTTAGAGTTCACGCACCATTCACCCGACTACGCCGTGCTACTGAACATCTATCAAGAGCATCTCGACCACTTCAACTCCTTCAACAACTACCAGAACGCCAAAACGAACATTTTCAATTTCCAGCATAAAGGCAACTTCCTGGTTTACAACGGAGACGACGAGCACATTCCCGGCTGGGTGAAGGGCAACCAACCCGAAAGCGACACCTGCATCTTTGGCACGCAGATTCATCCGGGGCTGCACGCTCGCTGCCGCAACCATCTCATCCGCTTTTTCAATGACGGCGAAATCATCGACGAGTACGACCTCATCGACTACAAGAACCTGCCTGGCACGCACAATTACTTCAACATCATGGCTGCCATTGCTATCTGTCGCAGGTTGGGCATCAAGCATCAGGATATCATGGATGCCTTGCTGACCTTCAAGGGTTTACCGCACCGCATTGAGTTCGTGGGCAAATTCAAGGGCATCGAGTTTTACAATGACAGCATCTCCACCATTCCCGAATCGGCCATTGCGGCGGTGAAAGCCCTACGGGGGGTGGACACGCTCATCCTCGGCGGACACGACCGCGGTATCGACTACCAGGTGCTCATCGACTTCCTGAAAGAGAATCCGATTGAGAACATCGCCTTCACGGGTCCCGCAGGTCACCGCATGCTGGAGATGTGCCGTGAGCAGGGCGCAATGCCCAAAAACCACATCGAAACCGATGACTGGCAGGCCATCGTCCGCTTCTCCTACGACAAAACGCCCGAAAACGGTGTCGTCCTCCTCTCTCCCGCTGCCGCCAGCTATAATCAGTTCAAGAACTTCGAGCAACGAGGAGAGACGTTCAAGCAGTTGGTGGCTGGCTATTAGCTATTGGCTTTTGGCTATTAGCTTATTAACTTAGACTTAGACTTAGACTTAGATTTAGACTTAGACATAAACTATAACTATGACTATAACATTAATTCTATTCACTATTCACGACCTTCAATAACCAATAACCTATAACCCATAACCATTAATAGAAATGAAAAAGCACCTTTTAGTCACCCTCATGGCAGCTGTCATATTTGCCGGCTGCGGACAGAAAAAAACGTCAGAACAACAACAGGCAGAAACGAAGGCCAAAACCGAGGGCAACTACGACTATCTTAACCCTTCCGACGAAGGACAGACGGCTGCAGCAGAAAATCTCTCCGGCAAGGTCATTGCCCTCACCGCTGACGAGTTCCGGAGCAAAGTCACGGACATCAACCCCGAACTCGGTCTCCGTTACAAAGGCACCACCCCCTGCATCGTGGATTTCTACGCTGACTGGTGCCGCCCGTGCATGCAGCTGAAACCCATTACCGAAAAGCTCGCCGAGAAATACAAAGGACAACTGATTTTCTACAAGGTGAATGTCGATAAGGCAGAGGACATCTGCCAGAGTCTCGGAATTCAAAGCATCCCCACCCTCTTCTTCTTCAAGCCCAACACGCAACCCGGAAAAATGGTCGGGGCACCTACGGAAGCGGAATTTGAGAAATTAATTCAGGATTTCATCAACAAGTAACATATATACGTAGGGGTGAATAATCATTCGCCCCCACCACCCTTAAACCATTCCATGCGAAAAATAAAGATCTTCTTTGTGGTGCTACTCACGTGGGTGGGAACAACCGCGCAGGTGCCGGCGGACTCGCTGCCGAGCCTGTTCCAACGTTGGGACACGCGCCTGAGCGAGCTCAACTATGAGGACCCGGAAATTGTTTCGTTGCACTATCTCTTTCTCCAGGACATACTCAAAAACATGGACAAGATTGGCAATCAGTTGAACACCACATTGGCGAGAAATCCCAGGATGGACTTCTACGCCACAAAACAGGCCTACAGGCATATCCGCAGCAAGGCGGAACGGATGAACGCGACCTTTGCCGCGCACAAGTCACGGGTAGATCAGGAATTCTATCTACGCGCCGTGGAGGAGCTTTCTTTCCGCGACACCGCACGGACCATGTATCATCTGGATCGTGCCCTGCAGTATAATCCCCACAACCCCGACGCCATGTTGCTGAAATGCAAAATCCTGCTGGCCCAGAACCAATACCAGCCCTGCGTTGACCTCATCCACAAAGTCTATACGCAGACCACTCTGACGGAAGAGCAGGAGAATGCCGTTTCCGACTTCACGCTCGAACTCTACGACCGCCTTTACACCCACGGCGACAGACTGGTGAAGAGCGGCCGTGCGGCAGAGGCCTTGGAAGTTTTCCTTGCCCTGGAACAGTTCTGCAACAATATGCCCAGCGGCTACTGCAACGACGACTACTACAAAGGCATCCTGCGCTCGCGCGAAGGCGTCTATGAGTCGTACCTCAGCATCGCCCGCGAAGCCGAAAAACGCGGCAACCGCGAAATGGCGAAGAAGTTCTATCAATATGCGGAAGAGTACCTGCGACGGAACGACGAAAACTGACTTTGGCTTTTAGCTATTAGCTATTGGCTTTAACACTTTAAACTTTAAACCTTGAACCTTATTACACCGTAAACATGAAAAGAGCCATCATTTTCAGCATCATATCTTTGTTATTCGCGACAGCTGTTATCGCGCAGTCGCCCGCGAAGTACTGGGTGGCGTTCACCGACAAGAATGGAACCCCCTACTCCATCGACAAGCCCGAAGCGTTCCTGTCGCCGCGCGCCATCGAGCTGCGGAAGGCCCACGGCATCGCTATTGACGAGCGCGACCTGCCCGTGAACCCCGACTATGTGCGTCAAGTGCTCGCCCTCGACACGGCCGCCCGCTGCTTCACCACCACCAAGTGGCTCAACGGAATGACCGTCTATGCTCTGCGCGAGGACATGAAGGAGGCCATCGAGAAGCTGCCCTTCGTGGATTCCGTGCAGCGCACTGATGTCCCGAAGGACACCCTGCTGCCACCCTGGAAACCCGCTTACGTCTTCCCAGGGAGTGGCGGCCAACCGATATGCTCTTATCAGTATGATATCCAGAAGAATAATGATTTCGACTACGGCAAAGCGGCCCAGCAGGTGCGTGTCAACAATGTGCAGTGGCTGCACCGCATGGGCTTCCGTGGCGAGGGGATGCAGATGATGATCCTCGACGGCGGATTCCAAAATATCGACACCATCTCGTGCTTCAACATCTTGCGCAACGACCACCGTCTGTTGGGCGCCCGCAATTTCGTGGAACCCGAAAAAGACCCGATGCGCAGGCACTCGCATGGCACAATGGTGCTCTCCTGCATCGCCTCGTATCTTCCGGGAAAACTCGTCGGCACCGCCCCGATGGTGCAGGTCTATGTCGCACAGACCGAGGAATCGGGCAGCGAGGACCGTGTGGAGGAGGACAACTGGGTAGCGGGATTGGAATACGCCGACAGTCTTGGTTGTCAAGTACTTAATTCCTCGTTGGGTTACACCACCTTCGATGACACCGTGAATCAGCGCACCTACGCCGACCTGACGGGTGAGGTAAGCCGTGCTTCGAGAGGCGCCACCATCGCAGCGAGCAAAGGACTGCTGATTTGCAACAGCGCGGGCAACGAGGGCGGTAAAAAATGGAAATACATCGGGGTACCGGCGGACGCAAAGGACATCCTTACCGTGGGAGCCGTAAACACCAAGCGTAAGCGCGCCTATTTCAGTTCGTTCGGTCCCACCGCCGACGGCCGCATCAAGCCCGACGCGTGCGCTGTGGGCCGCAACACCTACGTCAGCACTCCTGTCGGCATCATCACCATGGCCGACGGCACGTCCTTCTCCTCCCCGATGCTTTCGGGCATGGTCGCCTGTCTGTGGCAGGCCTTCCCCGAGAAGAGCAACTACGAAATCATGGAGGCCGTGCGCCAGGCCGGCGACCGCAACATGGTGATGAACGGCAATGTCTATGCGACTCCCGACACCAATGATGGCTACGGTTACGGCATCGCTGATTTTCTGAGAGCGTACAATATCCTGACCTTTGGCGGTGAAGACGACGTGCTTTTTGCTGCCTACTCACATGAGATGAACACCAAGACGAGCAACCAGTTTGCCGTTATCGTCAAAAGTGCTGAAAAACAAATGTACAGTACCTTGGCGATTACGGCTACACCACTCACCTACCACAACGGTAAAGCCACAGAGAGAAAGCCCATAAAAGTGAAAGTGTTTCAGAATCATATCGATGTGGATGATGAGTTGTCAGGGCTTGTCCACATCATCACCCTCCCGAAACTGCCGAAAAACAAGCCCTACCAGCTCTACCGCGTCGATTTCGTCATTGACGGCAAGACGGTGAGCCGGATTGTGGGGCTGGAGCAGCCGGTACTTCCTTGAAGGGACAAATTCCGCCGTGAAGGAACATATTTGGTGTTGTGAGGGATTATTTATATCTAAATAGATTGTATTTTTGCCACCGAAAAATCGTTTCTATCAAAAAA
>Ga0247608_10003849_pt1 | contig 17208 bp, 17 predicted proteins | sample 176DNAGHGlowgp2_FD_193490 | JGI IMG/M metagenome (GOLD analysis project Ga0247608, IMG submission 193490) | Sheep rumen microbial communities from Palmerston North, Manawatu-Wanganui, New Zealand - 1766 DNA GHGlow gp2 | ecosystem: Host-associated > Mammals > Digestive system > Stomach > Rumen ... | reverse complement strand
ACCATATCACTAACCTCTTCGATGCGCAGGTTCTGATAGCGCTTGTCCAAGAGGATAGACATAGCCTCTTCAATACGATACTTGTTAACAAACGATGTGTAATTCATGTGAAAACGTACGTTCACAACCGCAGAAATGTAACGCGTATTCGTTCCAAGGTCAGTAGCCAAGTGCTTGGCAGAGTAATTCTTGTCCTTGTACTTTTTCTGCATCACAATAACATTGAGGATTTTTTCTTTAAGTTCATCCATCAATGCGGGGCTCACCAAACTGCGATAAGCGGCCTCTCTTTCCGGTTTTTCAGTAATGTTGTACTTCATAATTATGGCATCCTTCATAAGTTGAATTAAGCGAATGTCACTTAATTTTTCTGCAAATATACATTTTTTTTTCATATCTTGTATAACTTTTTGAGAGAAATATTAAAAAAGTACGAAAATCTCTGCAAAAAATGATATTTTTTTGTATCTTTGCACATTGAAAAAGAGATTTTTTAAGACAGAAATGAAACCAACCGCAATTTTACTTCTGCATTGTCCAGACCAACAGGGTATCATATCAGAAGTCACAAAATTCATTACAGACAACAAAGGAAACATTGTTGACTTAGACCAGTATGTGGATCATCAAGATGGTATGTTCTTTATGCGTGTTCAGTGGGAACTTGATTCTTTTCTGATTCCGCGTGAGAAAATCAAGGAATATATAGAGACGCTCTACAAACAGCGCTACCAGATTGAATTCAGTTTGTATTTCAGTGATCAGCGTCCTCGCATGGCTATTTTCGTTTCAAAGATGAGCCACTGCCTGTATGATTTGCTGGCCCGTTGGAAGGCTGGAGAGTTTGCATGCGACATTCCCTGTATTATCAGTAATCATGAGGACTTGCGCTATGTAGCTGAGCAGTTTGACATCCCTTATTACGTCTGGTCAATCAAGAAAGACCACTCTAACAAGGCTGAGGTCGAGGAGGCCGAGATGAAACTGCTGAAGGAAAATGGTATCACTTTCATTGTGTTGGCTCGTTATATGCAGATTATCAGTGATGAGATGATTGCTGCTTATCCGCATCATATCATTAATATCCACCACTCGTTCTTGCCTGCCTTCGTAGGTGCGAAGCCCTATCATCAGGCATGGGAGCGTGGTGTGAAGATTATCGGCGCCACGAGTCACTATGTTACAGCCGAACTGGATGCTGGTCCTATCATTGAGCAGGACGTGACACGTATCACGCATAAGGATACACCTGAGAGCTTGGTGCTCAAGGGAAAGGATTTGGAAAAGATCGTCCTCTCAAGGGCTGTTTCCAAACATATCCAGCGCAAGGTGCTGACATATAAGAACAAAACCATTATCTTTAGTTGATAGATATGCAAGTAGCAGTCGTCAAATATAACGCAGGCAACATCTACTCAGTCATGAATGCTTTGAAGCGACTGGGTGTGGAACCGTTGCTCACAGATGATGCCCAACAGTTAAGACAAGCAGACCGCGTGCTTTTCCCTGGTCAGGGAGAGGCCAGTGGCGCAATGGCTTATTTGCGTGAGCATGGGTTGGACGAGGTGATCTGTTCGCTGACTCAGCCTGTATTGGGTATCTGCATCGGCCAGCAGTTGCTTTGCCGTCACTCAGAAGAAGGTGATGTAGATTGCTTGGGCATCTTTGATGCAGACGTGAAACGTTTCTCCCCTACTCGACATGAGGACAAAGTGCCTTGTATGGGATGGAATAAAATATACGATACGAAGTCTGAGTTGATGGCTGGTGTTGAGGGACAGTTCGTCTATTTCGTACATAGCTTCTATGTGCCTTCATGTCCTGAGACCATTGCTACGGCTGACTACATACAGCCCTACTCTGCTGCATTACATAAGGATAACTTCTATGCCACACAGTTTCATCCTGAGAAGAGCGGCAGTGTTGGTGAACGTATCATTAGAAATTTCTTAGAACTATGATTGAACTGATTCCTGCAATAGATATTATCGAGGGACGCTGCGTCAGACTGACCAAGGGCGACTATGAGCAGAAAACTGTTTATGGTGAACCTTTGGAGATGGCACGCCAGTTTGAAGAGATTGGCTATACACGTCTCCATGTTGTTGATCTGGATGGTGCAAAGTCACGTCATATCGTTAATGATAAGGTGTTGAGCCGATTAGCTGAAGAGACATCACTGAAAATTGACTTTGGTGGTGGCATCAAGACGGATGATGATATCGGCAAGGCTTTCGAGGCCGGAGCATCTATGGTGACTATTGGCTCTGTTGCTGTCACCCATCCAGAACTCTTGGAACGTTGGTTGGTCAAATATGGTCCAGAGCGCATCATCTTGGGTGCTGACGTACGTAACGGCCGTATCAGCATCAATGGTTGGAAGGATGACTCAGAACAAGAACTTCTTCCCTTTCTGAAACATTATGTTGACATGGGTGTCGTGAATGTTCTGTGTACGGAAATCTCAAAGGACGGAACCCTGTCGGGTCCCGCCATACCTTTATATAAAGAGGTGATGAAGACTTATCCTCATTTGCATCTCATTGCAAGTGGTGGTGTGAGCTCTATGGATGATATTAAGGAACTGGATGCTGCTGGTATTCCTGCAGTGGTGTTCGGAAAAGCTATTTACGAAGGGCGTATCAATTTGAAAGAACTATGGGACTGGCAAAACGAATCATCCCTTGCTTAGATGTGAAAGACGGTGAGACCGTCAAGGGCATAAATTTTGTGCAACTGAGGAGTGCGGGCGATCCTGTGGAACTCGGCAAAGCCTATAGTCAGGCTGGTGCCGATGAATTGGTATTCCTGGATATCACGGCAAGCTTTGAGGGACGAAAGACCTTCACGGAAATGGTCACTAAGGTGGCTCAGCAATTGAACATCCCGTTTACCGTTGGCGGTGGTATCAACGAACTGGCTGACGTAGAGCGTATGTTGTATGCTGGTGCCGATAAGGTGAGCATCAATAGTGCCGCTTTGCGTAACCCTCATCTGATAGAAGAGGTGGCCAACCGTTTCGGCTCTCAGGTTTGTGTAGTTGCTATCGATGCCCGACTGGATGCTGATGGCTGGCATTGCTACCTGAAGGGAGGACGCGAGAGGACTGAACGTGGTCTGTTTGAATGGGCACACGAGGTTCAGGAACGTGGTGCTGGAGAGATTCTCTTCACAAGCATGAATCATGATGGTGTGAAGAATGGCTATGCCAACGAAGCGCTTGCAGAATTAGCTGATAATCTTGACATCCCCATCATTGCAAGTGGTGGCGCAGGTAAGAAAGAACATTTCAGGGATGTGTTCCAACAGGGACATGCTGATGCGGCCTTGGCTGCAAGCGTCTTCCATTTTGGTGAGATACCCATACCTGAATTAAAACAATATTTGACACAAGAAGGAATTAACGTAAGACTATGACAATAGATTTTGAGAAGATGGGTGGCTTGGTTCCAGCCATCATACAGGATGCTGACACGAAGAATGTGTTGATGTTGGGCTTCATGAATGAGGAAGCCTATAAGAAGACTGTGGAAACAGGAAAGGTTACTTTCTGGAGTCGCACCCGTCAGACATTATGGACAAAAGGTGAGACAAGTGGCAACTTTCTGAATCTGGTCAGCATGGATATTGACTGCGATAACGATACACTGTTGGTAAAGGTGCATCCTATTGGTCCTACCTGTCATAAAGGTACTGACACATGCTGGGGTGAGACTAATCAGAAACCAGCTATCAGTTTCTTGTCTGAGTTGCAGGACTTCATCGAGAAACGTTATCAGGAAATGCCTGAAGGTAGTTATACTACAAAACTTTTCCGTGATGGTGTCAACAAGATGGCACAGAAGGTAGGTGAAGAAGCCCTTGAAACTGTCATTGAGGCTACCAACGGTGATGACGAGCACCTGGTCTATGAGGCATCAGATATGATTTATCATCTGCTGGTTCTCCTGACAAGCAAAGGCTTACGTATAGAAAATATCGCAGAAGAGTTGCATCGCCGTCATGATCCCGAATGGGACGCCAAACGTCGTAAGGCTAAGGCTGCAGGTGAGATGAAATAATTTTTTCTGTGACTGAAAAATCTACAAATAGATGTTGATAGAATATAAAAATGTAACAGTTTGCCAAAAGGATGGCATTCCCGTCCTTAAGGATGTTGACTTCCACGTCAGCAATGGAGAGTTTGTTTATATAATAGGTAAAGTGGGCTCAGGTAAGAGTTCTTTGCTGAAAACTATCTATGCCGAACTGTTCATTGATGAGGGCGAAGAGGCTAAGGTGTTGGATCATGACATGCTGACACTCAAGCTCAAGCAGTTGCCTGCCATCCGTCGCCAGTTGGGTGTCGTCTTCCAGGACTTCCAACTCTTGGCCGATCGTAGCGTGCTGAAAAATCTGCAGTTCGTCTTGAAAGCAACAGGTTGGAAAGACAAGACTGAGATTCAGGAACGTATCGAAAAGGTGCTCAATGATGTGGGTATGTCGGAAAAGATCAACAAAATGCCCCATGAATTGTCAGGTGGTGAGAAGCAGCGCGTAGCTATAGCACGTGCCATTCTAAATTCTCCCAAGCTTATCGTGGCCGACGAGCCTACGGCTAATCTTGATCCAGAGACGGCTGATGGTATCATGCAGTTGCTGCGTCAGATTTCTCAGACTGGAACAGCTGTCATCATGTCAACTCATAACATGCCACTCCTTGATAAATATCCTGGTATCGTCTATCGTTGCTTCGAAGAACATCTCGAAGAGGTCACTAACGACTTCAACAAGATGAAGATTGAGGATGATTAAACATAGAATCATAAACACAAAAATATATCCATATGAAAGTAATGAAATTCGGTGGTACTTCAGTTGGTACCCCACAGAGAATGAAAGAGGTAACCGCACTGGTTACTAAGTCTGGCGAGCCCGTTTTTGTAGTACTTTCTGCAATGTCTGGTACTACCAATTCCCTCGTAGAGATTTCAGACTATCTCTACAAAAAGAATCCTGATGGTGCTAATGAGGTAATCAATGCACTGGAACAGAAGTATTATCGTCATCTGCCAGAGCTCTACACCACAGAGGAATATCAGACGCTGACAAAGGATTTCTTGAATGAGGAGTTCAACTACCTGCGCTCTTTCACGAAGGAATTATTTACTTCATTTGAAGAGAAGAGTATCGTGGCTCAGGGCGAGATGATGTCTACGAATATGGTGGTCAACTATATGAAGGAGATTGGCATCAATGCCGTCTTGCTGAATGCGCTCGATTTCATGCGTACTGACAAGAATGCAGAACCTGATCCAGTATATATCAAGGAGAAGCTGAATGCGCTGATGGAACAGAATGCTGGCGCACAGGTTTATGTCACACAGGGTTTCATCTGTCGTAACGCTTACGGAGAGATTGACAACCTGCAGCGTGGTGGTTCTGACTATACGGCTTCTCTGATTGGTGCTGCCTTGAATGCTGAGGAGATTCAGATCTGGACAGACATCGACGGTATGCATAATAACGACCCACGTGTCGTGGATAAGACAGAACCTGTTCATCAGTTGCATTTCGAGGAGGCTGCAGAGCTGGCTTATTTTGGTGCAAAGATTCTGCACCCCACGTGTGTGCAGCCTGCTAAGTACGCAGGAATCCCTGTTCGTCTGCTGAACACGATGGATCCTGATGCTGAGGGTACCACCATTTCCAATGCTACAGAATACGGAAAGATCAAGGCCGTTGCCGCTAAGGATAATATCACAGCCATCAAGATTAAGTCATCTCGCATGCTGTTGGCTACTGGTTTCTTGCGTAAGGTCTTTGAGATTTTCGAGAGCTATCAGACGCCTATCGATATGGTATGTACCTCAGAGGTTGGTGTGTCAATGAGTATTGATAACTCGGCCAACTTAGGTGGCATCATGGACGAGCTGAAGAAGTATGGCACCGTTACCGTTGACACCAATATGTGTATCATCTGTGTCGTAGGTGACCTGGATTGGTCTAACATCGGTTTCGAGACAAAGGTTATGGATGCTATGAAGGATATCCCCGTACGCATGATTTCTTATGGTGGTAGCAACTATAACATCTCGTTCCTGATTCGTGAGGAAGACAAGAAGCGTGCCCTTCAGAATCTGAGCGATAATCTCTTCCATTAAATAATCCCCGTAGGTAAAGATGAAAGGTATATTTCCTATAGAAAAGTTTCAGTCACTGAGGACACCCTTCTACTATTACGACATGGATTTGTTGCGTGCTACGCTGGCTTCTATCAACCAGGAAGCCGGCAAGCACGAGAACTTTATCGTGCATTATGCCGTAAAGGCCAATGCCAATCCAAGTGTGCTTCGCTGTATTAAGCAGGCTGGCCTGGGTGTTGATTGTGTCAGTGGCGGCGAGATAGAGGCAGCTTTGAAAGCTGGTTTCTCTGCTGAAAAAATTGTATTTGCAGGAGTTGGTAAAAGCGATTGGGAAATTAACCTTGGTCTTCATGCAGGTATCTACTGTTTTAACGTGGAGAGTATCCCTGAGTTGGAAGTTATCAATGAACTTGCTGCTCAGCAGAATACGATTGCCCAGGTTGCGTTCCGCATCAATCCTGATGTAGGCGCTCATACGCATGCAAATATCACAACTGGTCTGGCTGAGAATAAGTTTGGTATCGCGATGCGCGATATGGAAAGCGTTATCGAGTTGGCTCAGTCAATGAAAAACATCCGTTTCATTGGATTGCATTTCCATATAGGCTCGCAGATTCTTGACATGGCCGACTTCCAGGCACTTTGTAATCGTATCAACGAACTGCAGAATCAGTTGGAGTCTCATCGTATCATCGTTAAGAGTATCAATGTCGGAGGCGGTCTTGGTGTTGACTATCAGCACCCCAACAGACTGTCTATCCCTGATTTCAAGTCTTACTTTGATACCTATGCCACTAAATTGAAACTGCGTCCTGGTCAGGAACTGCATTTTGAGTTGGGACGTGCCGTCGTAGCACAGATGGGCAGTCTTCTTACGCGCACCTTATATATAAAAGAGGGCGCCAAGAAAAAATTCTGTATCGTCGATGCTGGTATGACGGATCTTATCCGTCCTGCCCTTTATCAGGCTTATCATAAGATTGAGAATATCTCAAGTGATGAACCAATGGAGGCTTATGATGTTGTTGGTCCTATCTGCGAATCCAGCGATGTCTTTGCCAAACAGATTGATTTGAATAAGGCAAAAAGAGGCGATCTCATCGCTATCCGTTCTGCGGGAGCCTATGGTGAGATTATGGCATCACAGTATAACTGTCGCCAACTGCCTCAAGCACATACAAGTGATGACTTATGATAAAAGTCTTGCATGTCTATCAAAAGAATGATTCGTTGACGGCTCGATTTGTCCATCTCCTGATGGATAAAATCGAGTCGAAAGCAACGGATAATGCTGCTGAGTTTAAGCGTATATGCCAGGAATGGCAACCTGATATCATTCATCAGCATGGTTCTGTGGATAAGAAACTGCAAGCGGATGCCCGATGGGTTGTATCTCCTAACGGACTTCAGTCTTCCTTCGATGATTATTATGCTATTGTTGCGAGGAGCCCCCTGGAAGCTGAGACATTGCGTGACCTTGGTAATAAACGCATAGAGGTTATCATGAACCCTCTAGTTACCAAACAGGTGGATTTCGATGAAACGGCACAAAAGTTGATTCAGGTATATCAGAAAGTCATGAATTCTAATCCACTTGATTTAATGGATGAGGAAACAAAGGAGGCTATTCCTATCATTCTAAAAGCTGCTATTCATGGCGACAAAAGGTGGGTTGAACAAGAACTTCCCATTCCATCGATACGGCAACTACGTTTGTTATATATCTATTCTTCACTCGAAGGCGTTAGTTCCTTGCTTGAAAAAGGCCTCGCTGTTTTAGGGATGGAGCAACCGCCGCGCGAATCTTTTGAATGCTATCTACCTGAAAATTATGCCATTCCATCGAGTTTGTCAGGCACTAATATCATTAATATGCTTGATGATATTCAGCGTAACGGTATCACATTAATTCGCCTCGTAAATATCTATAAAGCATTGATTAGCGATAGTCATGACGACGAAAGGCTTTTAGGACTAATTGAAAGAAATAATCATAACGCTTTATTTATAAGTGTGTTACAAATCCTCAAAGAACAGTTACATTTAGACGAAGGCTTTTTCCCTTGTCCACCAGAAGACAATCATACTACTCGAAAACTTCGTGAAGACCTACAAAATCATTTAAGACTATGAACACCGATTTACGTTACCTACATCTACTGTCAAACACCTACCCCACGGTTGCAGATGCAGCCAGTGAGATTATTAATCTTGAGGCTATTCTGAATCTGCCCAAAAGTACTGAACATTTCCTGGCAGACCTTCATGGTGAACATGAAGCATTTATTCATGTACTCAAGAATGCCTCTGGTAATATCAAACGAAAGGTGGGTGAAATCTTCGGTAATACCATTCGTGAAACTGAGAAGAAAGAATTATGCACCTTGATTTATTACCCTGAACAGAAACTGGAACTTATCAAGGCTGCAGAAGAGGATTTGGATGATTGGTATCGAATCACGATTCATCAATTAGTATGTGTTTGTCGAGATGTATCTAGTAAATACACCCGTTCTAAGGTACGTAAGAACCTGCCAGAGGAATTCTCGTATATCATTGAGGAACTGCTTCACGAGCGCACGGACGATCAGGATAAGGCTGCTTATGTGGCTGTTATCGTAGATACCGTTATCTCTACAGGACGTGCCGACGATTTCATCGTAGCTATATGTAATGTTATTCAGCGTCTGGCTATTGACCAACTGCATATCCTTGGCGATATCTACGATCGCGGTCCTGGTGCACATATCATCCTTGACACCCTGCGTCAGTATCATTCGTGGGATATTCAGTGGGGAAATCACGACATCCTTTGGATGGGAGCTGCAGCAGGTAATGATGCCTGCATCTGTAATGTGTTGCGCCTTAGTTTGCGCTATGCCAATCTGGCTACATTAGAGGAGGGCTACGGTATAAATATGGTGCCATTGGCTACCTTTGCTCTGGAAGTTTATGGTGATGATCCCTGCGATGAGTTCATTCCCAAACTTCTGAAGGACGACGGACGTCTCGACGAAAAAACACGTCAACTGATTGCTAAGATGCACAAAGCCATCGCTGTTATTCAGTTCAAGACTGAGGCTGCAATCTTCAAACGTCGTCCGGAATGGCAGATGGAGGATCGTAACCTATTGGAACATATCGACTTTGATAAGCAGACTTGTACTATTGATGGAACGGAATATGCGATGAAATCATGCCATTTTCCGACTATCTCTGCTGATAATCCTACAGCTTTGACACCCGAGGAAGATGATTTGATGAAGAAACTGCACCATTCTATCCGTGTGTCTGAGAAACTTCGTAAGCATATCCGTACCATTCTGAGTCATGGCTGTATGTACACCATCTGTAATCAGAATCTACTTTTCCATGCTTCCATCCCTCTCAACGACGATGGAACCTTGAAAAATGTAGAGATTCTGGGGAAAACGTATGCTGGTAAGGAACTGATGTCGTATATTGGCCAATTGGTGCGTGCTGCTTTCCAAAGTGACACCCCTGCCGATCTGAAGGCTTATGCCAAGGACTATTTCCTCTACCTGTGGTGTGGTAAGGATTCTCCCCTATTTGATAAGTCAAAGATGGCCACCTTTGAACGTTATTTCCTGGTAGATAAGTCAACCTATCAAGAGGAGAAAGGCAATTATTTCAAATTGCGCAATTCAGAGGACGTATGCGACCGTATTCTTGATGCTTTTGGTATTACAGGCGCCAACCGTCATATTATCAATGGTCATGTGCCTGTGCATGCATCTAAAGGTGAGAACCCCATCAAAGCTGGCGGCAGACTGATGGTAATCGACGGTGGTTTCTCTGAGGCCTATCATAGTGAGACGGGTATTGCTGGCTATACATTGGTATATCACAGTCGTGGTTTCGTCTTGGTACAGCATGAGCCGTTTACCAGTGCTCAGGATGCCATTTTACGAGGTACGGATATCAAGTCCTCTACCCAGATTGTGGAGATGTCGGCCCACCGCATGCTCGTTGCCGATACAGATAAAGGCATAGAGCTGCGCAGTCAGATATCAGAACTGAAAGACTTGCTCTACGCCTATCGACATGGTATCATCAAGGAGAAGCGCAATTAGCGCATTTTTATATAATCGTGAGTTTTACTTTATCACCTTCTTACCGTTGATGATATAGATGCCATGTTTCAGTGTGTTGATGTCTGTGCCTGCGTAGCGACCGTCAAGGGTGTAGATGCGGGTCTGATTAGCAGAAGTTGCAGATGTGGCAGAAATACCGGTCTGCACAACTTCGTCCATCACAACAACCTCGTCGAGGAAGAAACGTTTAACAGGTGTAAATACCAGTTTGATATCACCTGTGCCAGAAATCTTTGCAGTGAAAGTAGTCCATTCGCTACCTACCATTGTAAACTCAGAAGGCTCAATGAGCACCGTGGCACCAGTAGCTGAGAGTTTCAAATTGGTACCATCACTGCCCCATGCTGCTGCCTTAAAGGTGACAACATGACTGTTGCCAGTGAGTGAGATTAAGGGCGATGTAGCCGTACCAACAACCTTACCACTTCCAAATCGTGCGCACTGATAACCGCCATAGTAGGCATCTGAAGACCATCCTTCGTTGTCGGGGAGGAATTTATTCCTGTTGCCAGCTACAGAACTACCCCAGTTGTCATCGTTTGCACCTGTGCCGTCACATCCATCGAATGACTCATAGAACAGGGCACTTTCAGGAACACCAGTTGTAGTGCTGCTATTAGAACTATCATACTCTGCTACAAAGTCAAACGAGATAGTACCGTCCGCATTCTGTGTGATATTCTCAACAGATGAGTCAATCCAATATGTGCCGTTTGTATTCTTTGTAAAGAACTGGGCAGCTTTCTTGGCAATTTTATCTGAGGTCTTGAAATCCTTATTGAATGATGTCACGTTGCGCAGAGGGAACACATCATTTTCTTCGGTGAAATACTCTTCACCCGAATATGTCTCTTTCTGACAGCGGCCATCGGCAGGAACAACCACCATGCGCTGGTGATCAGGGTCATCATTAGGACCATTCGCAGCCCAGACCTTCTTATCATAGTCACAGTGCAAGATGAGCAAACCCGCATCGTAAAGCGAAGCATCCCAGCCCTCCAGCTGACGATTCTCCAACAACAGGAACTCGTTCTTGTTCTTATTACCTTTATTATAGATAATATAGCTCTCGCCACCATTCTGCAGAGACTTCATGTTCTGCACCTGCAAATCCTCTGCACCCAGTTCGATGGGCTCCAGCCATCCTGCCATCCACATCTCGTAACTGGTATAACCAGCTGGCTGATAGCCATCGCCATTGTAAGAACCCTGGTCCATCAGGTCCCAAGAACCCATGCCCTGACCACCACTATAGTCGATGTCATAGAAGTCAGGATAACCCAAGCAGTGAGAGAACTCGTGACATATAGTGCCAAGGCCTTCAATCTTTCCGCTTCCATTGAGCTCAGAACCGCAAGCGTAATTGTTGACCTTCAGATTCTGGGCCACGGTAACAGGACCCGTTCCATCTCCATAGTAGTTTGATGCATCCAAGTCGTAGGCATGAGGCCAGATAGTATTCTCGTCACCGCTATCAGCCTCACCCTGACCAGCATAAACCACGTAGACCTGATCTACCTCGCCATCGTCATCCCAGTCATACTGCTTCCAGTTGGTCACTTCACTCTTTGCCAACTTCACTGCTTCACAGACCATCTCACCAGGATGTTCGTCCTGATCTTCAGAGTCGTTACTGCCATAATAGCTAGCATTCTTGCTAACCGTTACAGGACCAACGACATCGAAATCCAGTTCAAACTTCCCACGGCTCTGGGCCTTGAAATAGTCGGCGATAGAGCCCTTGAACTTTCCTTCAGAGAAGCCTTCCTCATTCGCTATGCGAGTGAACAGTTCGTTGGTATGATCATCCTTGAACGTCTTATCACTAAAATTAACCAGGATAATCAGACCCTTCTTCTGGCCACTATAATGCGTCGCAGCTTCTGTTGGCAGACGACGGGCACGTCTGGCGTTGGCCTGCTGTCTGAGTGCCTTGGCTTTTTTTAATGTTGTCTTGCCGTCGATTAGCTGGTATGCGTCACCCTTCAAGGTATAGGCCTTTCCGTCTTCACCCTTCCAGAAGTGACCAAACTCATCGCCCACGAGCATAGCCTTAACCTCAGTGCCGTCGACCAACTTCAGCGTTTTCCATTGTCCACGCTTAGCCGGAACAGCTATTGCCGATAAGGTTATGACCCCTAAGGCAATTGTCATCAATAGTTTCTTTATCATTCTTATTTTTTTGGTAAATATAATATGTTGGGTTAACAAAATCGCTAAAAAAAGCGTGCAAAGGTACACAATTTTTGCTAAACAGCCAAAGAATGTCCTATAAAAGAACGCCTAACGCAACCAACAAACCGTAAATGAATATGTTGCGAGCCGTTTCGCCCAGACATTTATTCAGTTCCCTACCCTTCCAAATACGTTTCATCTTCAGATAGGTAAACACATGCAGAATAAGATAGATGAACGGCAGACCGAATGCCCACCAACGACCGTTCAGTCCAAAGACAATGCCCAACATACAAGCCACGATGCCTACCATCAGATACAGCATGATAGCCGTATTCTCGCCTACTTGGACCACCAGTGTGTTCTTTCCTGCCTCCTTGTCAGTATCACGATCGCGGAAATTATTGACCAGTAGCAGTCCGTCTATCACGATACCGCATGCCAGCGATGCAATGATAACCTCCAGCGTTACAGTATGTAACTGGATATAGTATGTGATGCAGACAGGTATCAGTCCGAAGAAAACCAGTACCAGTACGTCGCCTAAGCCCATATACGAGAGATGTGTGGTATAAAGGAAACAGAACACGACACAGAGGAGCCCGATGAGCACCATCTCTAACCCACCAAACCATACAAGCGGCAGACCAACGAGGCAGGCCAGAACGGTAGTCATTGCGATGGCATGCTTCATCCGCTCGATGCTCACCCACCCCTGCGTGCAGGCACGCTCAGGGCCCAGTCGTGTCTCACGGTCATCAGTGCCTTTTGCGTAGTCTACAAAGTCGTTAATGAAGTTAGCATCTATCTGCATGATAAACGCAAAGAGCAGACAGAGCGTAGCCGCCACCCAGTTGAACACATCGCCAAAATACAATTGAGAATCCTTCCAAGCCAGCGATAATCCTATCATCACAGGTACTGCTGCACCTGTCAGCGTCTTTGGTCTTGCGGCCAAAAACCAAGCCTTAAATGAGTCCTTCTTTACATCCATCTCTATTTTTTTTCTCAAAAACGCTTGCAAAAGTAAATAAAATCTCGTATATTTGCAAACCAAACCTTGAAAAAGTTATGATAAAAAACACTGCCAGTCTTGACCTCGTAGAGTTTATTGAGACGCAGATACTGCCCCAATATGCTAATTTCGACCGTGCTCACAACATGGAACACGTGACGCGCGTCATACGTCGTTCACTTGAGTTAGCCAATCGTACGGGTGCCGATATCGATATGGTATATACCATTGCCGCCTATCATGATGTGGGTATGTCGGGCCCTCGCGCAGTCCATCATATCACGGGTGGAAAGATTCTGCAGAATGATGCCCGTCTGAAGAAATGGTTCTCGGCAGAACAGATCAAGATTATGAAGGAAGCCATAGAGGATCATCGGGCTTCGGCCTCACGTGCCCCTCGCAGTCTGTATGGAAAGATCGTGGCCGAGGCCGACCGTGATATTGTGCCCGAGGTGGTGTTTCAGCGTACGGTGCAGTTTGGACTGGCTAATTACCCCGAGCTGGACAAGGAGCATCACTGGCTGCGCTTCAAGGAGCACATGGACCAGAAATACTCGGCCAACGGCTACATACGCCTGTGGATACCAGGTTCGCCAAATGAAGAGAAACTGACAGAACTGCGCAATATCATTGCTAATACGCCATTGCTGCGTGAAAAGTTCAACCATTATTACGAATTAGAAACTAAATCCGAAGATAAATGACAAACAAAGAATTGATGCGACGTGCCATTGAACTCTCTAAGCAGAGCGTTCGTAATGGCGGTGGTCCCTTTGGGGCCGTGATAGCCCGTAACGGTGAGATTATCGCCGAGGGTTCAAATTGTGTAACGATAGACTGTGACCCCACGGCTCATGCAGAGGTGTCAACCATCCGAAAGGCCTGCAAAGCGCTAAAAACATTCGATTTGAGCGGATGCGAGATTTTTACTTCTTGCGAGCCTTGCCCCATGTGTTTTGGTGCTATCTACTGGGCACACCTCGACAAGATCTATATGGGCAACGACCGTAAGGATGCAGCCAAGATCGGTTTCGATGATGACTTCATCTATCAGGAGATTGCACTTACCGCAGACAAGCGCAAGAAACCCTCGGAAATCCTGCTGCGCGACGAGGCTTTAGAGGCTTTCCGGATGTGGGACGAGAAAGAAGATAAGACGGAATACTAAGTCAGGCAGAAGTATCCGGCACCAAGGGCGGCCAGTAGCACGATGAAAACGATGATTTTCAGCATGCAGCTGGCCACTTTTTTAATCATATATGCTGCTACGATGATGACAAGCAGCGCAATAGCGTAGAATATCCAGTTCTCAAACATGTGTATTTTCTGATTTACTTGAAAAGTTGACGGAAGGCTGTGGGCACAGGTGTTTCAAACTCCATGGGTTCGCCCGTTCTGGGATGCGAGAAGCATAGTAGCCAGGCATGCAGGCACAGACGGTGAATAGGATCGTCGCCATTACCGTATTTGGTGTCGCCACATACAGGATGACCCATATCGGCAGAATGCACGCGGATCTGGTTCTTGCGTCCCGTCTCCAGTTTATATTCCACCAACGAATGCTCTGTGGTACGATCCAGAACATGGAAATGCGTGATAGCCAGTTTGCCGCCATTATCTACAGGTGACGAATAGGTCACATAAGCCTTGTTATCCTTCAGCCAATTCTGGATGGTACCCTCATCCTCTTCCATCTCACCACTCACCACTGCCACATAACGACGGTCGTAGACAATCTGGTGCCAGTTGTGCTCCAGTATCTGTTCTGTCTCCATATCTTTCGCATAGACCATCAGTCCGCTGGTGTCACGATCCAAACGATGCACGACATGAGCCTTACATTTCTGACGGCTCTTCTTGAAATAATCATCCAGCACAGACTTGACATTGAGCGAGGAATGACCTGCAGCCATCGATAGAATGCCGATATTTTTCTCTACCACTATCAGCCACTGGTCTTCATAGACAATCTTCACATAGCGACTCTTAAACGACTGCTGATTGCGCTTCGTCTTGCTGACGGCCACCTTCATACCAGGTTCCAGCTTGAAGTCAAACTGGGTCACCGTCTTGCCGTTCACCTTGATGCCGCGTCCCTGCAGCGTCGCCTTGATCTTTGTGCGACTCTCCTTGACATTTTCCAATAGCCATTCCAACAACGGCTTTTGTTCGTTCACCACGTAGTGATCATATTCACCCATGCGGTTATATCCGGTATTCATTCTCATTGTTCACAAACGGTATATATATAATTTTTATCTAATCTTTCTACAGTGGTAAACCATTCTATATTAGCGTTTTCCAATGTTTCCTTCATCTTATCATTAATGCCTTCGCCCGTTAGTTTCAGCAGACTTTCCTTCATGGTCCACAACCGCGTAAAAGCAACTTCTGGCAATGCAGCTTGCTGTATCTGCTGCAATTCCACGTCGCTCATGGCATAGCGCGCCACCGAGTCTCTGTATCGTCCTATACTTTCTACATCGATGCCTACAGGTCGGTGACTTAATACGCATACAGCAGCTTCTTTACAGTGGCTCAAACTGAAATGCAGTTCGGGGTGACCAACGATATACGGCTTTCCGTGTTCTCCATATTCAAAGACGGGATTCTCCGTAATACCCTCCTGCTCCTGCAACGCCTGTTTCAGCAATATGTAGGCAGCCACACAGAGCCGTTGTCCCAGTTCGTGCTTATAGCGCAGAGCCTGCTCTCGACGTTGCTCGCTGATACCTTGCAGAGCCTGTTGCAAGTCAAAATTCTCTATGTCGTCGTTGATATACACCTTCATTTCTCAGGCAAAGGTACGAATAAGTGGTGAAAATGCAAAATAATTCATCATATATTATAATTTTTTTTAGAGTGCACTCCAGTAAAATTTTCACTGCACTCGAAATATTGTTAGAGTGCACTCAAAATAAAAGGGCTCTCGAAGTGCAATACCTCGGGAGCCCTCATTGTAGTATATTATAATATAAGTGTATGAAATCAGAACATCATAGGTCCACCGAATCCACCACGTCCGCCGCCGAAGCCGCCACCACCACGGTTACCACCGCGTCTGCCGCCGAAGCCGCCCATACCAGGACCCATACCGCCCATGCCGTTGCGCATCTGCTGACGAGAAGCCTTGGTGCCGAAGAGGTTCAGACGATAGTTGACGCGAAGCATCACGTAGCTGGTGATAGCGTTGTACTCGGTATCGTTGCGTGAGAAGGCGCTGACCATACGAGAGAAGTTAGACTGCTGGTGCAGCAGGTCATAGAACTCCAGGCGTACTGAGAGGGGCTTACCCTGCAGGAAGCTCTGAGCAATCTGAGCATTCCAGATGAGCTCGTCGGTATTAGCTGCTGCATCGCTGAATCCACGACGGCTGGCCATGCCGATATTGGTAGTGAACTGTGTGCCCCAAGGTGCATTGATGGTGGTGTTGAAACCATAGTTGAAGCTCCAGGTGTTCAGGTTGGAATTAGCCTGCAGAGCATTGGAGTTGTGGTTGTAGTTCACGCTACCGTTAAGCTCTACCTCCAACCAATCGTTACGATAGCTGAAGCCCAAGCGCTCACGCAGGGTTGTTGACTTGGTGGTAGACTTCGTTGTGGTCTTATTGGTACCATCATAGAAATAACCCACATTATTGTTGTAGTTCACACCTGTCTCAGTATTCACGTTGAAATAACCCAGTGTGTCGAGTGCGACATTGTACATCACGCTACCACCTGCACTCCACTGTCCGTTGATATTCACTGGCTGTGACTTGGTACCACCAGTCTCAAGG
>Ga0247608_10003846_pt1 | contig 17216 bp, 18 predicted proteins | sample 176DNAGHGlowgp2_FD_193490 | JGI IMG/M metagenome (GOLD analysis project Ga0247608, IMG submission 193490) | Sheep rumen microbial communities from Palmerston North, Manawatu-Wanganui, New Zealand - 1766 DNA GHGlow gp2 | ecosystem: Host-associated > Mammals > Digestive system > Stomach > Rumen ... | reverse complement strand
CTCCACAATCAGGATCAAACTGGGTTCATATACGTAAGACAGGTACATCACAAGATATTATCACAGGAATAATAAATATGTAAAAAAGGTTTATAGGTTTTCCTAAAAAAACCTAAATTCATAATTTTATAAGGATATATATGAAAAAGAATAAAAAAATAATAATTACTATAATTATTGTTATATTGCTCATAGTCATCGGTATAATCTCTATAGTTATGAAGCACTCATTAAATAAAACATACAATGTAAATCATATCAATGAAGAAAAACATATGGCAGATTTAAAAATTACTAATATATCAATAGAAAAATCAGAAGGCAATTATATTTTTAACGCGGAAATTAGTAATATTTCAGATAGTTATTTTTTTGGAGGAACTGCCAATTTAGACTTTAAAGATGAAAGTGGAGAAATAATAGGAAATTATTTAGTATGGATACCTAATATATCTAATGGAGAAAAAATAACCATTAATACAGAAGTGTCTGAAGAGGTTTTTCAAGCTAAAGATGTATCAATTGATGATTATAGAAATCGTTAAAAAATGCAAGATAAGTTCTTGCATTTTTTTTTTGTATATAGTAAAATTATTTAAGCTAAGATTATAAAATGATAAAAATAGTAATATAATATGATAGGAAAGGTGATAAAATGACAGCAATAATTCATGCATTAATTTTAGGGGTAGTTCAAGGATTAACAGAATTTTTACCGATTTCAAGCTCTGCACATTTAAACATATTTCCTTGGATATTTGGATGGGAAGAAATTTCAGAGTCTTTTGATGTAGCACTTCATTTAGGAACACTTTTAGCAATACTAATATTCTTTTACAGAGATTGGCTAAAATTAATTGTTGGGGGCTATAATCAAGTAATCAAGAAAAAACATACAAAAGACCGGTAGAATATTCTGGTATATTATTTTTGCAACAATTCCAGCAGGGGTTTTAAGCTTAGTTTTAGATAAATTAATTGGTTTGATGATAGGTGATAAACTAAATGTAGAAATGCTAGTAATTGCTATAGCATTAATTGTAATGGGTATACTATTATACATTATAGATAAAAAATCAAAGTCAGATATAAGCTATTATAATATTAATTTTAAGCAATCTATGCTAGTAGGAATATCACAAGCAATAGCAGCAGCAATTCCTGGAGTTTCACGTTCTGGAATTACAATGACAGTTGCAAGAAAACTTGGAATAGATAGAGAGTCAGCTGCAAAATATTCATTTATGCTTGGAGCACCAATTACTGCAGCAGCAGTAATTTTTGACTTAAAACATTTTAGCTTTAATTTACCATTCTTCATTGGTGTAATTGCAAGTTTTATAGTAGGTGTTTTAATAATAAAATTCCTAATGGATTATTTAAAAAAAGGAAGCTTCAAAGTATTTGCTATATATAGAGTTATAATTGGAATAATAGTAATAGGATTATTTATTTCAAGATTATAATTTTTTCATTGGGGACAGTCCCATTTGTCAAATGGGAAAGGTCTTAAACAATTTAATATAATATTAATTAAAGTAATTGCTAAGATTAGCAGTTACTTTTTATATTCTAGGAAAAATCGACTATAAGGAGAATTTTTCCATAGAAGATAAATATGCGAAACTTAAAATTTCATAGCGACATAAGGAGCTTAGAAAATATTAGTTCCGTTTTTTTGTTTTTGAAATAAAAAATGAAAATAATTAAATAATAAAAAAATAAAAAAAATTTAAAAAAAGTATTGCAAAAATTTATAAAGTGTATTAAAATTTAATCGAAGTGGCAAAAAGTGGTATGAAGTGGTAAGAAAAGTGAGGTGAGATTTAACTATGCTAATGGGCGAATTTGAGCACACTCTAGACACTAAAGGCAGAATTTCGATGCCAGCAAAATTAAGAAAAGACATGGGAGATACATTTATTTTAACCAAGGGTTTAGATGGATGTTTATTTGCTTTTTCAAGTGAAGAATGGTTAAATTTCGAAACAAAACTTAAATCATTACCACTATCAGATAAAAATGCAAGGAATTTTGTAAGATTTTTCTTAGCTGGTGCTACAGAATGTGAAATAGATAAACAAGGTAGGTTTTTAATTCCATCAAATTTAAGACAAGCAGCAAAATTAGAAAAAGAAGCAGTAATTATTGGGGTAGGAACAAGACTTGAAATTTGGGATAAAACAACATGGAAATCTAAAGATGAAGAAATATCTGCTGATGAAATTGCAGAAAATATGACAATGCTTGGTATATAATCTTTTCTTTTATGGAAAAGTTTATATAATAATCAAATTCTAAATCTTTAGGAATTGGTTATGTTAAGCGCAAAAGAAAAGGAAACATAGGAAAAATAAAAGGGATACAAAAGAAAAAGTTTTTAACTAATACACAAAAGACATTAAAAAAACTTAAGAATAAATTCAAAAGAAAAATAAACTAAAGAATTATAAAAAACAAAAGATATATACTACAGAAAATCATACAAAAGACATTTAATACATATGATTCAAGCAACTGGTATATACTTTTGTATTTTGCCAGTTGCTTAAATTTTTAAGGAGTAAAAGTGGAATTTAAGCATGAACCAGTATTATTAAAAGAGACAATAGAAGGATTAAACATAAAAAAAGATGGAATATATGTAGATGGTACTTTAGGTGGGGCAGGACATAGTAAGGAAATACTAAAAAAGCTAGATCCCTCTAAAGGTTTTTTGATTGGGATTGATAGAGACGAAGAAGCTTTGAATGCTGCTAAACAGAACTTATCAGAGTTTAACAATGTTAAATATATCCATAACAATCATGACAATATTCAAGAAATTCTAAAAGAATTAAATATAGATAAAGTTGATGGAATTCTATTAGATTTAGGAGTTTCATCTTATCAACTTGATGAAAGAAATAGAGGTTTCAGTTATTGGGTTCAAATGATTTGGATATGAGAATGGATAAAACCCAAAGACTAACAGCAAAAGAAGTAATCAATAATTATAGTGAAGAACACTTAGCAAATATTATTTATGAATATGGGGAAGAAAAATTCTCAAGACAAATCGCAAAAAACATTTGTATCCAAAGAGCAAAAAAGAAAATTGAAACAACAGATGAATTAGTAAAAATAATTGAACAATCTATTACAAAACATAATCCAAAAGAAGGACATCCTGCTAAAAGAACATTTCAAGCAATTAGAATAGAAGTAAATAATGAAATAAAGCCACTAGAACAAACAATTTCAAACTCTATTAAAGCATTAAAGTCTGGTGGAAGATTATGTGTTATTACATTTCATTCATTAGAAGATAGAGCAGTTAAGACTGCAATGAATAGAGCAAAGGGAGTTTGCACTTGCCCAAAAGATATACCTTATTGTGTATGTGGTGCAAAGGCTTTAGGAAAAGTAATTACAAAAAAGCCAATTATTGCAAGTGAAGAAGAACAAAAAGAAAATTCAAGATCAAAAAGTGCAAAATTAAGAATATTTGAAAAAATATAGAATTTTAATTTATTAATCAGTCTTATTATAAATATATATTTTAGAATGAAGTGCGTAAGCGTTTAACCGGAGCGTAGCGTAGGGCGGTCTGGAGCAATTGACAGATATGGTTCCATAATATAATTTGTTATATTATGGAACAAATGAAAATTGCGACACCAAACGGAATGATAAAATATATATTTATAAGACATATTAGATAAGTATTTTTCAAAATAGAAAAGAGGTGAACAAATAACTTATGCCAAAATACAATTATCAATATGAAACAAGTCCAAGGAAAGTAAAGCCAGAATATCAGCCAAAAAGAAAAACAAATCAAAGAAAAAAATATGATGAGCAAATTATAATAAACGAAAAACAAAGAAAAGAAGCAATAAAAATGGAAAAAAAGAAACACAATAAAAATGTAGCATTTATAATGGCAATATTTTTAATATTACTTGCAATAAGTTATAGAAGTTCACTTATAAATGAGAAATTTAGTGCTATACAAAAAGATAAAGCAACACTTTCAGCTTTACAAAAAACTAATGATCAACTTGAAGTAAGTATAGAAAGTAGTTTGAATTTAAAAAATGTTGAAGAAGCTGCAAAAGAAAAACTAGGAATGCAAAAGCTAGAAAATGATCAGAAGGTATATGTAAATTTAGATAAAAAAGATTATGTTGAAGCTTCAACAGAGGATATAGATATAACAACAGAAGAAAACACAAATTGGTTTATGAAAATAGTTAATAAAATATTGGGAAAATAAATTTTCATTTGGGGACGGTCCTTTTTTGCAAAAATTTACATTTAGGGACAGTTCTTTTTTGATAACATTTTATAAAAAAGAATTAATCCGCGTCAGCATTTCGTTTTTTAAAATCCATATGGTGGGTATCCCTAAAGGGGGGACCATAGGATTTAAAAAATGATATGCGATTAAACAGGATTAATTCTTTACATAAAATTTGCAAAAAAGGACCGTCCCTAAATGAAAAAGTTATATATAAAAAACTTTACAATATAATATATTGTAAAGTTTTTTTGTATGTGACAAAAAGAACCGGTACAGTTGCCACTGTTGTCACACTCCTAAGGAGGCATATATGGAATCAATTAATTTGAAAAATAAGAAAAAGATGAGAGTTTTATTATTTGTTGTATTTATGGTTTTATTTGCTCTTATTGTAAGAATTGGGATTATTCAGTTTGTTAATGGCAAGAATCTTCAAGATTTAGCTTATGAGCAGCAAGTTCAAAAGAGAACCATTAATGCAAAAAGAGGAACAATATATGATTCAACAGGAAAATATGTTTTGGCTGAAAGTTCAACTGCATATACTGTTACAATAAATCCAACTAATATAAAATCAGAAAATAAAGAAAAGATAGCAAAAAAGTTAACAGATATTTTTGAATTGGATTATGATACAGTTTTGAAAAAAGTAAAAAAAATTAGTTCAATAGAAACTATTGTTAAAAAAATTGAAAAAGATAAAGCTGATGAACTTAGAACTTGGCTAACTGATAACAGTATAAATACAGGAGTAAATATTGATGAGGATTCAAAAAGATATTATCCATATAGTAATTTAGCATCTCAAGTTATTGGATTTTGTGGCGGTGATAATCAAGGAATAGATGGAGTAGAAGCAAAATATGATCATGTTTTATCAGGAATAAAAGGAGCAATAGCAAAATCTACTGATGCGTTAGGTTCTGAACTGGGTACAGAAGGAGAAAGCTACATAGAACCTGTTGATGGGACATCTGTAATTCTTTCAATTGATATGACTATTCAATCTATTGTGGAAAAGTATTTAGAAGAAGCTTGTATTGACAATAATTGCACAGATGGTGGAAACATTGTTGTAATGAATCCTAAAAATGGTGATATTTTAGCAATGGCAACATATCCGTCATATAATTTGAATGAACCATATACAGTAAATAATGAAGAAATGAAAGCTAATTGGGATAATATTGAACAGTCAGAAAAAACAAAAGCGCTTCAAACAATGTGGAGAAATAAAGCAATTTCTGACACTTATGAACCAGGTTCTGTTTTTAAACTAATTACAGCATCAGCAAGTCTAGAAGAAGGGATAACAGATACAGATAAAGCTGGAGAATTTTGTTGTACGGGGAGTATAACTGTAGCAGGAGCAAGAATAAAATGTTGGAGATATTACAGACCACATGGAAGTGAGTCTTTAAGAGAAGGTTTAATGAATTCATGTAATCCTGTATTTATTGGTCTTGGTCAAAAACTTGGAGTTGAAACATATTTTAAATATTTAAATAGATTTGGTTTACTTTCAAAAACTGGTGTAATGCTTCCAGGAGAAGCTAATAGTATTTTTATAAAACAAGAAAAATGTGGACCTGTTGAACTTGCAACAATAAGTTTTGGGCAAAGATTTGAAATAACACCAATTCAATTGGTAACAGCAGTATCAAGCATTTCTAATGGTGGAAATTTAATTACACCTAGAATTGTAATAGCAACAATTGATTCTCAAACAGGAGAAAGAACAGAACTTCCAATTGATAATAAAGGAGAAGTTATTTCAAAAGAAACTTCTGAAAAAATATTGAGTATGATGGAATCTGTGGTAAGCGAAGGAACAGGAAAAAATGCTAAAGTTGAAGGATTTAGAATAGGTGGAAAAACAGGCACATCAGAAGATGGAGTAAATACTGGAAAATATGTTACATCTTTTTGTGGAGTTGCGCCTATTGATGATCCTCAATTGGTGGTTTTGGTAACATTATATAATCCAACAGGGGAAGGAGGACATCAAGGAGGAGGTGTTGCAGCTCCAGTAGGTGGGCAAATTTTTTCGGAAGTTTTGCCATATTTGGATGTTCAAAAAAGTATACAAGAAGAATAAGCATGAAGAATAAGTATTATGTATAACTAATCAAAAACAAGGAAAGAATAAAATAGTTACAAAAATAAAGTTTTATTTGACTAATATATAAAAAGATGTTATAATGGTGCACATAATAAATGAGATTTTAAACAAATATAATATATTTAAATGTACTTGTATTTTTTATAAATTTGGAATTTTAATTTTTCAAAATATTGCATTTAATAATTATAAATAATAAATGAGATAATAATTTAATAATATAGATTTTAAACTATAGTGAGATGCTGTAAACTATAGTTTTAAAATCAATTATTTGTATGTTTAAAATTTTAAATAATAATTAAGGAGAGAGAAAAGATAATGCAAGAGAGTAAAGAAAACAATACTGAAGAAAAAAAAGTAACGAGTGCAAGGAGAACTAGGAGACCATATACGCCTAGAAAAAAGCAAACAAGGGAAAAGGATGTTAAAAATGAAGACACAAAAAAAGAAAGAACTCATAGGGTTAGTAAAAAAGTAAAAGAAAGTAATAATGAAACTAAAACTGAATATAGAGGTCAAAACAATCAAGAGAAGAAAATTGAAAAACCAAATTCTAATATCTTTATTAGCAATGTTCAAACAAATTCATTATTAGTACAAAATGAAAATAATAGTACAAAAGTTACAAGAAAAGAGAATCAAAATAATATATTTAAAAAATCAAAATTAAAAATTATACCACTTGGAGGTCTACATGAAGTAGGAAAAAATATTACAGTTTTTGCATATGAAGATGAAATGATAGTTGTAGATTGTGGTTTATCATTTCCGGATGATGATATGCTTGGAGTTGATATTGTTATACCAGATATAGCATATATTGTAAGAAATCAAGAAAAATTAAAAGGAATGGTTATAACACATGGTCATGAGGACCATATAGGAAGTGTTCCATATTTTCTAAAACAAGTAAATACACCAATATATGGTACAAAGCTTACATTAGGATTAATAAAAAACAAACTAGAAGAACATAATTTAGAAGAATCTACAAAATTAAATGAAGTTAATCCAGGGCAAACAGTAAAAATGGGAAAATTTTTTAAAGTTGAATTTATTCAAAGTTCACATAGTATACCAGATTCTGTTATGTTGGCAATTAAAACTCCAGTTGGTACTATAGTTCATACAGGAGACTTTAAAGTTGATTTTACTCCTATGGATGGAAAATTAATGGATTTCAGTCGTTTAGCTGAACTTGGAAATGAGGGCGTTTTAGCACTTATGTCAGATTCTACTAATGCTGAAAGAAAAGGCTTTACAATGTCTGAAAGTACTGTAGGAGAAGTGTTTGAAAAATTATTTAACAATTGTACTAAAAGAATTGTTGTAGCAACATTTGCATCAAATGTTCATAGAGTTCAACAAATTGTAAATTGTGCAGTAAAATATGGAAGAAAAATTGCTGTATGTGGTAGAAGTATGGTAAATATGATAACAACAGCTAGAGAATTAGGATACATAGATTGCCCAGATAATATATTCATAGAAATTGATATGATAAATAACTATACTGATGATAAACTATTAATTATAACAACAGGTAGTCAAGGAGAAACTATGTCAGCTTTAACAAGAATGGCATCAGGAACACATAGAAAAGTAAAAATAACTCCAAATGATTTAGTAATTATTTCTGCAAATCCAATTCCAGGTAATGAAAAAAGTGTATCAAAAGTAGTAGATTCACTTATGCAAATAGGAGCAGAAGTTGTATATTCTGCATTAGAAGATGTCCATGTATCAGGACATGCTTGTCAAGAAGAACAAAAATTGGTAATAGCATTAACTAAACCAAAATTCTTTATTCCAGTTCATGGTGAATATAGGCATTTAATAGCTCATAGTGAAACAGCAAAATCTATGGGGATTCCAAAAGACAATATATTTAAACTTGAAAATGGTAAAGTGTTAGAAATGGACAAATTTGGAGCAGAATTTACAGGACAAGTTCAGGCAGGTGTAATTTTAGTAGATGGTTTAGGTGTAGGAGATGTAGGAAATGTAGTTTTAAGAGACCGCCAGCACTTATCTCAAGATGGATTGATTATTGTTGTACTTACAATGAATGGAGCAACAGGAGAAATAATAGCTGGACCAGACATTATTTCAAGAGGATTTGTTTATGTTAAAGAATCTGAAAATGTTATGGAAGAAATAAAAAATGTTGCAAGACATGAAGTATATAAATTTGAAATGAGAGAAACTAAAGAATGGTCAACAATTAAGAATGCTTTAAGAGAAAATTTAAAAGACTATATTTTTGCAAAAACTAAGAGAAATCCTATGATATTACCAATAGTAATGGAAGTATAAGATTAAAAGACAAGTATAAAAGAGATACTCTACCTATAGCATCAAACTTTCTACATAAATATATTGAGTATTAAGCTTGAAAATGATTTTATTCTTATGTGAAAATATTATAATTTAAGGAGAAACTTAAAAATGCAGAAATATAATATTTTAATCTTATCAAATCCAAATGACATTTATGCCAAAGAAGATGAAATATTAGCTGATAGTTTTAGAAAAGATGGTAATAATGTAGTTATTAAATGGCTTGATTATGATGAAAGTTTAGATAATACATTTGATGTTGTATTAAAGCGAGATACTTGGGCTATTGAGGAACAGGATATTCCAAAGTATGAAAAATACAATAATCTTTTAAAGGAAAGAATAAAAAATAAACCAATAAAAAAAGTTAATTTTTTTGAAGTAGGTTGCAATGGAAAAAAGTATTTGATAGATTATTTTAAAAAAGGATTACCAGTAATTCCTAGTTTTGATAATTTAAAACAAGCAAAAGATTTAAGAAATTTTGAAGATTATATTTTAAAACCATTAAATTCTTTTGGAAGTGCATTTGGCCAAAAAAGTGTAAATAAAGAAAATTTAGAAAAAGAGTTTAAAGAAGGTTTAATGATTCAGCCAAAAATAAAATTTAAAAGTGAAGTACAATGCTATTTTGTAGAGGATGAATTGCTATATACATTTGAGTTTAAACCATCAAAATATCCAGATTATCCAGAACCTACAATAATAGAATTGACAAAAGAAGAAAAAGATTTAGTATATAAATTTGTTAATGAAACTAATATTAAAGTAGGTTTTCAAAGAATAGATTTTTTAAGATTAGAAGATGATAGATTATTACTACTAGAAATCGAAGCTAATGCAACATTTATGGATTTAGTTTTTCTTGAAGAAGATTTAAGAAACCAAGTAATTGAAAAATACAAACAAAGTGTATATAAATATTTAAGTGAATAGGAGAGATAGTAAAATGAATTACAAAGAATTAGCAGATTTAATATTTCCAAATGCAAAGGAAATATCATATTATGAGGAAAAATATCCAAAAAGAAATTTACCAGAAGGAGCAGAAGTTTTAAGAGTTGCACCAAGTCCAACAGGAAATGTACATATTGGTACTATATTCCAAGCAATAATAGATAAAAAAGTTGCTTTACAATCAAATGGTGTTTTCTATGTTAGAATAGAAGATACAGACCAAAAAAGAGAAATTGAAGGTGGAATTACACAAATAATACAATCTTTAAAAGATTTTGATATTGAAGCAAATGAAGGAATGATAAATGAAATAGAATATAAAGGTGAATATGGACCATATAGACAATCTATAAGAAAAGATATTTATCAAGCTTATGCAAAATATATGATTGAACTTGGTAAAGCATATCCCTGTTTTGCAACTCCAGAAGAACTAGAAGAAATGAGAGAAAAACAAAGAGCAGCAAAAATAAGAACAGGATATTATGGAGTATGGGCAAAATATAGAAATCTTTCATTAGAAGAAATGGCTGAAAAAATAAAAGCAGGAGTTCCATATATTGTTAGATTTAAATCTCCTGGAAGAGAAGACAGAAAAATAAAACACAAAGACATAATAAAAGGAAATGTTGAGTTTCCAGAAAATGATATAGATGAGGTAATTATAAAATCAGATGGACTTCCAACATACCATTTTGCACATTTAGTGGATGATCATTTGATGGGAACGACAATTGTAGTACGTGGAGATGAATGGCTATCATCTGTTCCACTTCATATACAATTATTTCAAGAAGCAGGATTTAAAGCACCTCGTTATGCACATACACCATCACTTCTAAAAAATGATAATGGAAATAAACGTAAAATAAGTAAGAGAAAAGATCCAGAAGCAGCAGTTTCTTATTATCAAGAAATTGGAATGCCAAGTTTAGCAGTTAAAGAATATCTACTTAATATTGCAAATTCTACATTTGAAAATTGGAGAAGACAGAATAAAGATGCTTCAATTGATGATTTTGATTTCCAATTAAATAAAATGAGTGTAAGTGGTGCATTATTTGATATGGTAAAATTAAATGATGTTTCAAAAATAGTAATTTCAAGATATACAGCTCAAGAAGTATATGATGAAAGTATGAAATGGGCAGAAAAATATGATAATGAACTTGTAGAAATGCTATCAGATAAAGACTATTCATTAAAGGTATTAGGAATTGAAAGAGGAAATATAAAGCCAAGAAAAGACATTGCAAAATGGAGTGATGTTAAAGAAAATATTATTTATATGTATGATGATAAATTCTTAAATGCAGATCAAGAATATCCATATCAAACTATAAATGAAAAAGAAGAAATAAATAAAATTTTAAATTTATATATCGAAAAATATTATAATGAAAATGATGATAAACAAACATGGTTCGACAAAATAAAAGAACTTTCAGGGGAACTTGGATATGCAAAAGAAGTTAAAGAATTTAAAGCAAATCCAGATATGTATAAAGCACATGTTGGTGATGTAAGTACAGTTTTAAGAGTTGCATTAACTGGCAGAACAAATACTCCTGATATGTATGAAATTATGAAAGTACTTGGAAAAGATAGTATAGTAAAAAGATTTGAGAAAGCAAAGAATTGCTAAAAAACTATTATCTAAAGATAAAAATGTATTTTTTTCAATCCCTTGGTGTCGAAATCTTTATGTACCTTAAATTTTTCTTACGAAAAATTTAGCTACAATGTCGATTTCTCCAGTCGCCCTGCGCTTCGCTCCGGTTGATCGCCTTACGCGGGATTTCAAAATAATACATTTTTATCTATATAATAATATATTACAATTCTTGTAACATAATTGTAATATTACACAAATATTAATATTTTATTACATTTCTGTTAATTATATTGACTTTAGAAAAAAAACATATAAAATAGTAGTATGAAAATTTATAAATATTTTTCTTTTAAATAATGGAGCAAGTTAATGAGAATTATAAGTGGTACAGCAAGGGGAACAAAGCTATTTACATTGGAAGGTAAAAATACAAGACCAACTCTTGATAGAGTAAAAGAATCACTTTTTAATATTATTCAAAATGATATTGAAGATAGTATTGTATTAGATTTATTTTCTGGTAGTGGAGCAATTGGATTAGAATTTGCAAGTAGAGGTGCAAAAAAAGTTTACTTAAATGATAATTCAAAAGAAGCATTTGAAATTATTAAACAAAACATAGATAAAACACATCTATCTGCAAATGTTGAGCTATATAATATGGATTTTTTAAAACTAATTCAGAACATAAAAGAGAATAAATTTGACATAGTCTATTTAGATCCACCATATAAAACTAACTTTATAATTCAAGCATTAAGTGAACTTGTAAATTATAAAAAATTGACAAAAGATTCATTAATTGTTTTAGAAACAGATGAGGAGAAAAGAATTATAGAACAAATAGAGCATGAAGGAAATTTTGAAATAACAGATAAAAGAAAATATGGAAGAGCATATATTATGTTTTTAAAAAAAGTTAATTAATACTTATTATTATCAATTTTCTTATACTAGAAAGGAATGTGTTAAAATGGAGATATTTACATGTCTTGAAAATTTAGAAGACAAATTAGAAAATAGTAAGGGGGTACCTTTTACAAATAAAGTAGTTGTAAATAAAGAAGAACTAATAGAGATTATCCAAGAAATAAGACTAAAATTGCCAGATGAGTTAAAACAAGCTAAGTGGATTAAAGAAGAGAGAACTCGTATATTACAAGAAGCACAAAAAGAAGCTGATGGTGTTGTTAAAGAAGCAGAAAGTAGAATTATTTCTATGATTGATGAACATGAAATTACAAGAAAAGCTTATGATCAAAAGAATGAAATAATAGAAACTGCAAACGAAATGTCTAGAGAAATTACAAATGGAACAAAAGAATATGCTGATAACCTATTAGAAAATACAGAACAAATTCTAGCTAATGCAATGCAAAGTCTTGAAAAAAGTATGTCTGATGCTCTAAATGCTATGCATATATCTCTAGAAGATATATTAAAAACAATTCAAAATAGTAGGAAAGAATTAAAATAAAACAAGCTTTTGACATATTTTTAAATATTATGAACATATAACTACATAAAATACATTTTTTAAAAAGTAGGAAGTAGGAGGTAAGAGGTAGGAATAAATATCCGACCTATGATCTCCAACTTCCATTTTTTAAACTATATATCTATTATAATTTAGATTAATTAGAAAAAAAGGAGAAGATATGATTGCTATATATTTTATAATTTTAATATTATTTGCAGTGCTTATTTTATGGACATGGAATAACACAAAAGATTTCGAAGATAATACTAAAAAAATTAAATTCATTGGTATTGGAATGTTAGCACTATTTATAATTACTTTTATAATATTTTTATTTTCGAAAATAGGATTAACATACCCTAATAAAGAAATTCTAAAACAAGTTAGACGTATTTCTATATTACTATGCGTTCCAATAAATGGATACTTAAGTTTACCACATATAGCTAAAATAAAATCAGACATTGAAACTAATTCTAATGATGATGAAAAAAGTAAGAAAAGAATTATAATACTATCAATTATTGTTATTATAGCAATAATATTAGAAATCTTCTATTTAAAAGACTTCCAAATAGGAATAATAGAAAATTTATCTATAAAAGAATAAATGCATTATAAATAAATTGAATTTTGTCAAAGAAAGACTAAATGTATAATTCCTAGATAATAGTTTAAATCAATGAAATAGTGATATATAAATAATATAAAAAGTTTCGAATGTGATTGAAGAAATGATATCACTTCGTATTGAGCTGAGAAACTTTGAAGATTATTTATATATCCTTATTTTTTTATATCATGCCTGGTAAACAATTATATAGTATGCATAAAAACTTCTTGAAAAAAACAGCTTGCTTTTTTTTATTCATTATAGTAAGATATATATGATAAATAAAGCACAAGGAGAAACACCGTGAATAGTGAAACAAAACCAAAAGTTATAGTAATTGTAGGACCTACAGCATCTGGCAAAACAGCATTATCTATTGAACTTGCAAAAAAAATAGATGGTGAAATTGTATCTTGTGATTCAATGCAAATATATAAAGATATGAATATAGGTTCAGCAAAGCCTACTATAGAAGAAATGCAGGGAATAAAGCATTATTTAATAGATGAAGTAGAACCAACTCAAAGATTTAGTGTTGCAGAGTATAAAAAAAGAGCAGAACAAGCAATAGAAGAAATTATAAAAAAAGGAAAAGTCCCAATTGTAATAGGGGGAACAGGCCTTTATGCTAATAGTTTGATTTATGGAATAGAATATAATGAAATAAAATTTGATGAAAATTATAGAAATGAGCTTATGAAAAAAGCTGAAACAGAAGAAGGATTAAAATCATTATATAAAGAAGCAAAAAAAATAGATCCAATTGCAATAGAAAAAATAAGTAATAATGATAAAAAAAGAATTATTAGAATATTGGAAATTTATAATTCAACAGGAAAAACAAAAACTGAGCAAGAGATAGAATCAAGAAAAAAAGAAACCAAATATGATTATAAAGTATTTGCAATTAACATAGAAAGAGCTATTTTATATGAAAGAATAAATAAAAGAGTAGACATTATGATTGAACAAGGATTAATAGATGAAGTAAAATTTATTTTAAATAAATATAATGAATTTCCAACCGCAATGCAAGCAATTGGATATAAAGAAATAGTCGATTTTTTAAATGGTAATATTACAAAAGAAGAAGCAATTGAAAAAATAAAACAAGAAACTAGAAGGTATGCAAAACGACAAATTACGTGGTTTAAGCGAATTGAAAATATAATTTGGCTAAATGGTTTAGATAGAATACAGAATAATATAGATATTATTTTGGAGGAAATAGATTGGGAAAAATATTAAACTTTCGAGAAATAAAGAATAAAAAATTTAAAAAGAAATACATTATTTATGCTATTCTTGGATTTATTATATTATACATTTTTTTATCTATATACTGGCTAGTAAAAACACCAGGAGATACAATTATGGTAAATAATGGAACACTTACACTTGAAGAATCTTCTACAGGATATATTTTAAGAGAAGAAACTGTATTAAAAGGCGAGAATTATAAAAATGGTTTAACACCAATCGTAGTAGAAGGAGAAAGAGCTGCAAAAGGACAAACTATTTTTAGATATAGTGGTCTAGAAGAAAAAGAAACAAAAGCAAAGATAGAGGAAATTAATTCTAAAATTCAAGAAGCACTTGCTAATCAACCTAACATATTTACAACTGCAGATATAAAAAATCTAGAAAAACAAATAGATGAAAAATCACAGGATTTGAAGAAATTAACAGATATTAGCATTATAACTGAATATAAAAAACAAATCGAGGAAATATTAAGTAAAGAGGCAAAAATTGCTGGAACTCAAAGTAAAAGTGGCGCATATATTGGGCAATTAACAAAAGAAAAAGAGGAGTATGAAAATAAATTAACAGCTGATTCAGAATATATTACTGCACCAATGTCAGGAGTGGTTTCATACAGAGTTGATGGTTTAGAAGATATACTTAGTGTAGAAGATTTTAGTACAATAACAAAAGAATCTTTAGAAAATTTAGAATTAAAAACAGGAAAAATAGTTTCAACATCAACAGAATCAGGAAAAATTATAAATAACTTTAGTTGCTATATAGCTACTATTTTAAATAGTGAAACTGCTAAGAATGCTGAAATAGGGAAAAAAGTGAAAATCACCTTATCTTCAGGAAATGAGATAAATGCGGAAATAAAATATGTTGCTAAAGAAAAGAATGATGAAATATTGGTTGTTTTTGAATTAAAAACATTAACACAAGAATTAATAGAACACAGAAAAATCTCTTTTAATATAACTTGGTGGAGTGCATCAGGTTATAAAATTCCTAATTCTAGTATTTTAGAAGATGAAAAAGGTTTAAAATACGTGATTAGAAGAAAATCAGGAGAAGACAAAAAGATAATTGTAAAAGTATTAAATAAAAACGAAAAGTATTCAATTATAGGAACATATAGTGATGAAGAATTAAATCTATTAGGGATAGACATTGATAAAAATCAAAAGATTATGAAGTATGACAATATCTTAGTATATCCGAGTAAGTAGAGAAGTAGAAGGTAGGAAGCAATAAAAATATTACAAAAATATTACAATAATATTAAGATTGTATTACATTTCTAATAAACTATTGACAAATAAAAAAAAATATTAGATACTAAATTTATATTTCGAAAATGTATATTGTACATTAATTTAGTAAGAAAAAATTAGGAGGAAATAAAATGGCAAGTGCAATAATGAATAAGGTATGGAATTTGTTTGGAATGGATCAAGCAGAAGACACAGATTACGAGGAAAATGATGTATATGATTATGATTATGAAGAAGAGCCAGTAGAAGAAAAAAAGAGCTTTATAAAAAGAAATAGCAAGGTCGTTGCTATGCCACAATCACAATCTATTAGAATGGTAATATCACAACCTACAAGTTTCGAACAATCAGAAGAAATATGTGGATTTTTAAAAGAAAAAAAATCAGTTATAGTTAACTTAGAATACGTAAATAAAGATGTTGCAAGAAGAATAGTTGACTTTATTAGTGGTGGAGTTTATTCTTTAGATGCTCATATTCAAAAAGTATCTAATTCAATTTTCTTAATTGCACCTACAAATTATGAAATTACAAATGAAATGGCTAGGGAAGAAATAAAAAATAAATTATCTGTTTCTTGGTTAAATAAAAATAGTATTAACTAAAAGGAGGCATATATGCTTACATCATTAGATATTGAAAATAAAAAATTTGGCAAACAAATTATGAATGGATATAGTGTAGAAGAAGTAGATGATTTTCTTGATGAAGTAGGTGTTGACTTTGCTAAAAAACAAAAAGAACTAACAGAAGCATTTAAAGAAGTAGAAGAATTAAAAGCAAGCTTAGAACACTATAAAAACATTGAAGAAACTCTTCAAAACACTTTACTTATGGCACAATCTACAGCTGAGGAAGTTAAAAATGTTGCTAAGCAAAAGGCTGAACAGATTATTGAAGATGCAAAAGCTTCTTCATCAAAGGAAGTAGCTTCATTAGATAATCAGATTCTATTAAAAAGAAAAGAGTTAGAAGATTTAAAAAAACAATTTGATATATATAAAGCTAAAATGGAATCACTTTTGATTTCACAACTTGAACTAATAAAAGAAATAAATAAAAATGAAGATGCAGTCTAAATTTGAGATTGCATTTTTATTTGTTATATGATTTAAAAGAGATAATAGTAACATTTTTGTAACAAATTTGTGGTTACTTAAAAAAGTAAATTCCGCTTGATAAAAAAATTAGATGTATAAGAAAAAGTTCCATTTTTAGGAGCTTTTTTTGTATTTTATATTTAAAATTTTCAAAAAATGTAGTATAATTTTATTAA
>Ga0247608_10003844_pt1 | contig 17223 bp, 14 predicted proteins | sample 176DNAGHGlowgp2_FD_193490 | JGI IMG/M metagenome (GOLD analysis project Ga0247608, IMG submission 193490) | Sheep rumen microbial communities from Palmerston North, Manawatu-Wanganui, New Zealand - 1766 DNA GHGlow gp2 | ecosystem: Host-associated > Mammals > Digestive system > Stomach > Rumen ... | reverse complement strand
GGGGGCGTCGGCCTCGGCCTTGACCAGCAGCGGGCGCCATTCCTCATTGGGATGGTCGTGGGGAGGGGCACAGACGATGTGCTTGGAGCCGCCCTTGATAACCAGCAGATGACGGTACTGGATGCCTGTGATGAACTTCACGCGGTCACTACCGAGGTGCTCGTTAAGGTACTTGATGAGCTCAGCGGCATCCTGTGTCTCCAGGTTTCCGCCATTGTGCGTCACTATCTTTCCGTCGGCTACCGTGATGATGTTGCAGCGGATGGCCAGGTCGTCGTCAGCCAGGTCATAGCCTATAGAAGCTGCCTCCAGCGGGCCACGCCCCTCGTACACCTTGTCCAGGTCGTAGCCCAGTATGGCAGTGTTGGCCACCTCGCTGCCTGGGGGGAATCCGTCAGGCACGGTGACGAGCCGCCCCGTGCGCCCCTGCCGTGCCAGCCAGTCCATCATGGGCTTGTCAGCCGCCTGCAGCAGTGTCTTTCCGCCCAGCCGTTCCACGGGGTGGTCAGCCATTCCATCGCCTAATATGATTACTCGTTTCACTTCGTAAAATTTAAAGATGTAATAATGTAAAGATGTAAAAATTATTTAGACTTGGAGGTCTTTATGATTTTAACCAATGTACCAATAATCTGCTTCACATCTTTTTCTAATGAATCAAATTCATCCTTGGATATTGAATCAGATGCATATAATAACCGAAGCCAATACTCGGTTTCGTCAGCTTCCTTAAGGGCAATATTCATCTTACTAATGAAATCAGCCTTGCTCTGCGCATGAATACTCTCGTGCACATTGGCACCAATACTGGTACCACTTCTCAAGATTTGCTTAGAAAGAACATAAATATTTTTCTTCTCAACTAAGAATTTATAAAACCTTATCATTCTGACAGCAAAGCTAAAGCTAAGGTCAGCGATTGGGTTTTCACTGTTTTCGATATATGACATACCCAGCCCTTTTTACATTTTTACATTTTTACATTTTTACATCATGTCAATCGCTAAATATTAGCGATTGACATGATGTTGGCAAAGACGCCGGCGGCAGTGACGGCGGCACCGGCACCATAGCCCTGAATCAGCATGGGGTATTCGCGATAACGCTCGGTGGTGAGCAGCACGATGTTGTTCGAGCCTTCCAGCGGATAGAACGGGTGTGTGGAGGGCACCTCCTTCAGGGCCACACTCGTCTTGCCATTCTCCATCGTGGCCACGAAGCGCCAGCGCTTGCCCTCCTTCTCCAGTACCTTGCGGCGAGCCTCGAAGTCGGCGTCCAGCTCAGGCAGACGGCGCCAGAAGTCGTCGAGCGAGCCCTCAAAGAAGTCGTCGGGCACGAAGAGGTGTTTCTCAACGTCCTCCTGCTCCACCTTGTAGCCAGCCTCGCGGGTGAGGATGACGAGCTTGCGAATGACATCGGTGCCACTGAGGTCGATGCGGGGGTCAGGCTCGCTGTAGCGCTGCTCCTTGGCACGGCGCACGGCCTCGCTGAAGGGCACGTCGGCGGATATCTCGTTAAAGATGAAGTTGAGCGTTCCAGAGAGTATGGCCTCGATTTTCAGTATCTTATCACCCGAGTTGCACAGGTCGTTGATGGTACCGATGATGGGCAGACCGGCACCCACATTGGTCTCATAACGGAACCACACGCCACGGTCGCGGGCCGTCTGGCGCAGCTTCACATAGCTGTCGTAGTCGCTCGAGGCGGCAATCTTGTTGGCAGCCACCACGCTGATGTTGTGCTCCAGGAAGGTCTGGTAGAGGGCGGCAATCTGTCGGCTGGCGGTGCAGTCCACAAAGACGCTGTTGAAGATGTTCATCTTCACTATCTCGTCGCGCATCCTATCGGTGTTGGCAGGCTCGCCGGCACGCAGCACCTGCTCGTAGTTGTTCAGGTCGATGCCCTCGCGGTCGAGCACGAAGTTGTTCACGTCGCTGATGCCCACCACGTTCAGCTTCAGCCGCTTGGTCTGCATGAGCACCTGCTGCTGGGTGCGCAACTGCTCCAAGAGCATGCCGCCCACGGTGCCGATGCCGCAGATGAAGAGGTTGAGCACCTTGTATTCGGAGAGGAAGAACGAGTCGTGCAGCACATTGAGCGACTTGCGCAGGAAGCGGCCGTCGACGACAAACGAGATGTTGGTCTCAGATGCGCCCTGAGCACAGGCAATGACGCTGATGCCACTGCGGCCCAGCGTGCCGAACAGCTTGCCGGCGATGCCTGGGGTGTGCTTCATGTTCTCGCCCACGATGGCGATGGTGGCCAGTCCGCTCTCGGCCTGCATGGGATACATGGCGCCAGTCCCTATCTCCTTGGCAAACTGCTCGTTCAGCACCTCGACGGCAGCTTGGGCATCCTCGTCACGCACACCGATGGAGGTGCTGTTTTCAGATGATGCCTGCGAGACCATGAACACGGAGATTCCCCTGTCGGCCAGCGTAGTAAAGATGCGGCGGTTGACACCGATGACACCCACCATCGACAGGCCGGTGACGGTAATCAGGGTGGTGCCCTTGATGCTGCTGATGCCCTTGATGGGTTTCAGGTCGTCGTCAATCTTGTCCTTGATGAGTGTGCCCGGGTGCGTGGGGTTGAAAGTATTCTTGACACGGATGGGGATGTGCTTGATGCAGACGGGGTAGATGGTGGGGGGATAGACCACCTTGGCACCGAAGTTGCACAGCTCCATGGCCTCGACATAGCTCAGTTCGTTGATGGTGTAGGCCGACTGTATAACCTTCGGGTCGGCAGTCATGAAGCCGTCCACGTCGGTCCATATCTCCAGCACCTCGGCATCGAGTGCTGCGGCAATGATGGCGGCGGTATAGTCGCTGCCGCCACGCCCCAGGTTGGTCGTCTCATGGCTGTCACGGTCGCGGGCAATGAAACCGGGTACCACAGCCACCGTCGACTTGCCTGCAGCAGTGTTGCTGCACAGAGGAGCAAAGGCCTCGCGCACCAGACGTGCCGTCAGCTCAGCATCAAGCACGTGCTCGACACGATGGTCAGTACTCATTGCCGTCTTCTTCTCAGTGCGGATGAAGTCGCGGCTGTTCATGCGCACGCCACCGTCGATGAGACCTGCCACGATGTTCGACGACAGACGCTCACCGTAGCTCACGATGGCATCCTCGGTCTTCTTCGACAGGTCGTGAATGAGGAACACACCGGTGCAGATGCTCCGCAGCTGGTCGAACAGGGCATCAACCCGCGTCAGCACGGCGGCACGCCGCGTCTCGTCAGTGAAGATGGTGTCTATCATCTGGTGGTGGCGGTAGACGATGGCATCGTAGTCCGTGCGCCACTTCTCGCTGCCCTGCTGTGCCACATGGGCCATGGCGATGAGTTTGTCGGTGATGCCGTCAAGGGCACTCACCACAACAACGACAGGCCCCCGTCCGGCTTCTGCCTCAACGATCTTCTTCAAGCTAAGGATGCTTGGCACGGAACCTACGGACGTTCCGCCGAATTTCATTACTTTCATTCTCTATCTGACGATTTTATTGCTTTCAGGCTGCAAAATTAGATAAATTATTTGTATTTTACGCGTTTTATTAAAAAAAATCGTACCTTTGCAACCATGATTAACAAAAAAAACTACAGGCTGCCCGCTGAGTGGGAGCCACAAAGCGGTGTGCAGCTGACATGGCCACACGCACAGACCGACTGGGCACCGATGCTCAGCGAGGTGACAAAAACCTATGAGGAGATGGCAAGCGAGATTAAAAAGCGCGAACCACTGCTCATCGTTGGGCCACCCACCGACGACACATGGGCACGCGACCACGGCTTCATCTCTTTGTTGAGTGTGAAGGGAACGGACATCCAGCTCCTGGACTTCTGCTTCAACGGCTGGGGAGAGAAATTCCCTGCCGCACAAGACAATGCCATCAACCGGCACCTCTACGACGCAGGCTCGGTGAAAGGACAATATGTTGACCACCTGGACTTTGTGCTCGAGGGAGGGTCGATAGAGAGCGACGGACAGGGCACCATCTTCACCACGAGCTGCTGCCTGCTGGCACCCCACCGCAACCAGCCGCTGACAAGGGAACAGATAGAGCAGCGCCTGAAGGACTATCTCTATGCCGACCGCGTGCTGTGGATAGACTACGGCCACCTGACGGGCGACGACACTGATGGACACATTGACACGCTGGTGCGCATTGCGCCCGACAATACATTATTATATGTAGGCTGTGACGACCCTGACGATGAGCAGTACGATGAGCTGCAACTCATGGAGCAGCAGCTGCGCACCTTCCGTACCACTGAGGGCAAGCCTTACACGCTGAAGAGGCTACCCCTGCCCCACCTCATCTACGACGAGGGCGAGAGACTGCCCGCCACATACGCCAACTTCCTGGTCATCAACGGTGCGGTGCTCTGCCCTACTTACGCCCAGCCCGACCTCGATGCCGAGGCGCTGCGCATCATAGGCAGTGCCTTCCCCGACAGGGAGATTGTCGGCATCGACTGCCGCTCGCTCATCAAGCAACACGGCTCGCTGCACTGCTGCACCATGCAGTTCCCGGAAGGGGTTCTCTGAGGCCCAGCAGCCCCATACCCCCCAGTAGTCCCAGAACTCCCAGTAGTCCCAGAGCTCCCAGTAGTCCCAGAGCTCCCAGCAGTCTCAGAACTCCCAGCAGTCCCAGAGCTCCCAGTAGTCCCAGAGCTCCCAGCAGTCCCAGAACTCCCAAAACTCCTATAAGCCCCATAAAAAATGAAAATTGGTTTCCTACAGCAGCACAATACTGCTGACATCAACAACAACATCGAGCGGCTCTGCGATGGCATCCGCGACCTGGCCAGCCGCGGTGCCGAGCTCGTCGTGCTACAGGAACTGCACAACTCGCTCTACTTCTGCCAGATAGAGGACGTGAACCTCTTCGACCTGGCGGAACCCATCCCCGGTCCCTCCACCGACCGCTACGGTCGTGTGGCAAAGGAGACCGGCGTAGTGCTGGTCACCTCGCTCTTTGAGCGGCGTGCCCCTGGACTGTACCATAACACTGCCGTGGTGTTCGAGCGCGATGGCTCTATAGCCGGCAAGTACCGCAAGATGCACATCCCCGACGACCCCGGCTACTACGAGAAGTTCTATTTCACGCCCGGCGACCTGGGCTTCCACCCTATCCAGACCAGCGTGGGACGCCTGGGGGTGCTCGTGTGCTGGGACCAGTGGTATCCTGAGGCCGCACGCCTGATGGCCCTGCAGGGTGCCGAACTGCTCATCTACCCCACCGCCATCGGCTATGACCCCGCCGACACACCCGACGAACAACAGCGGCAGCGCCGAGCCTGGCAGACAGTGATGCGTGGTCACGCCGTGGCCAACGGCCTCCCCGTAGTGGCTGTCAACCGCGTGGGTAATGAAGATGGCGTACCCTTCTGGGGAACCAGCTTCGTATGTGGACCGCAAGGCGAGTTACTCTTCGAGGCATCTGAGACCGACGAGGAGCGTGTCATCGTCGACGTCGACATGAAGCGCTCTGAACAGGTGCGCCGCTGGTGGCCCTTCCTGCGTGACCGCCGCATCGACCACTATGCCGACATCACCCGCCGCTTCATTGATTAGCCAGGCACATCCACAGGCTACTGTGCCTGCTGGCGCTTGGGCAAATGCGCTATTAAGACAAACCACAGCGCATAGACAACAATGTCAGTCAAGACGATGACGTTGATGTCGACTATCAGGCTAAGCAGCCAGTTGAGCAGGATGAAGAACAGTGTCAGTCCGATGATGACAAGCAAGGCCTGATGCTGAGACAGTCCGACACTCATCAGCTTGTGATGGATATGGGTCTTGTCTGGCGACATCGGTGGACGGTGGTGCCAGATGCGGGCGGCGGCCACCCTGACCGCGTCAAGGACGGGAATCAGCAGCAGCGTTATCGAGATGAGCAAGCCATTGCCGTGGAAAGGAGGCAGATGGAGGTTGACCATCGACAGCTTCAGGGAGAGGAACGACAGCAGGAAGCCCAGCGTGAGCGACCCCGTGTCGCCCATGAAAATCTTCCGGTTACGCTCCACCTTACCCAGCATGTTGAAGTACAGAAAGGCTACCAACACACCCACAAGCGCAGCGATGCCTATGGCAAAGGTCTGCAGCCCCCAGTCCAAAAAGCTGCAGAGAAAGCCGATGAGGGCAATGATGCTGAGGCTGGCCGACAAGCCGTCGATGCCATCAATGAGGTTGATGGAGTTCGACACGAAGCTGACGACAAGTACCGTCAGCGGTGCACCGATGTAGAACGGTATTTCATAGATTCCGAACAAGCCCTGCAGGTTGTTGATGTAAAGTCCTGACAAGGGCAACATGGTGGCAGCTATCAGCTGTATGATCAACTTGTTCAATGCCCTCACACCCAGTATGTCATCAATCAAGCCGATGATGTAAATCATGGTGAGGCCTAACATGAAGTAGACCGTCCACAGGCTCAGCGTGATGGTCTTCACGCCGTTGGCCAGCATAACTACTGACGCTACGAGGCAACCTATCAGCACACAGGGCAGAAACGCGACGCCTCCAAGACGGGGTACCTTTGTCTTGTGCACCTTGCGAGTGTTGGGTATATCGTAGAGTCCTCTTTTCTGACAGTAGTCCATGATGATTGGAGTGGTGACAAGACCACACACACAGCTGGTAATGAATGAGATGAGGATAAAGATAATGATCATAGTATTAAAACTAGGGGCTCTTGATACGTGGTTAAAAGTATGGCAACTTTTTTCATCGTGCAATCTTATCGGCGATTTATTATTTACGATACAATTGTCACGACCGGACATTCATTGATACCCACTCTGTCACATTGCGTTCCTTGGCGTCAAACCTAACACCTACCGCCACTACGCTACGTCCATCGGAGAGGTAGGGACGGGCATAGCCGTTTCCGTTAATTTGCTCAAGGGCATCTTGTGCTGTCCCGTTTACCTTCAGCTCAAAGATGTAGATGGTATCGGGCATGAAGACCACCATGTCGATGCGTCCTCCAGAGCACTTCACCTGAGTGCGCACGTAGACATTGAGCATGGAGAAGATGAGGTAAAGGGTGTACTCATAGAAGCCCTCAGCCGTGGCTGCATCCGCCAGTTTCTTCTTGAACCCCTCCACGTAGGGTATGCCAGCCAAGTAGCTCTGCATGTCGAGCATGGCCTGATTGATGTCGCCCTTTTTCAGTGCACGCCAGAACTTCAGGGCAAACCCCACCTGCACGCCGCTACCGTCAAGGCCCACGTAGGTGGGCAGCAGACCCTCGGTGTAGCCTACACGCACCTCCTGATTGGGTATGGAGAGCGTGTAGAGATCCGACTCGCGCTCATAGTCCTTGATGGTGAGGTAGCCGCTCTGATAGAGCAGGGGCAAGGCAGTAGTCATAGCCTCGGTAGGCTTGTCGAAGGCAGTAGACGGCACCTCCATATAGTCAAGCGAGGTGATGTCGGTGCGGAAATGTTTCATTTGTCGGATGAGGTAAGAGGGTGTCCCACTGTCGAACCAGTAGGCACCAACTTTTCCGGAAAGGAAGGCCTTCATCAGGCTGAAAGGGTTGTATACTTTATCTGATTCTTTTGTGAAATGATAGCCGTCATAATGGTACTTCAGTTTGGCGTGCATCGCGTCGTAGGTCGTCCCATTCTTTTGCGCCAGCATCTCGATGTCTTCGTGTAGCGTGGTGGTCAGTTCCTGCTCCGTGATACCGCAGATGGCCGCAAACTTCGGATCCATGGTGACATTCATCAGGTTGTTGATTGTGGAGAAGATGCTTAGCTGCGAAAACTTGGTGATGCCAGTGATGAAGCAGAACTTGATTTTCGGCTCCAGCATCTTCAGACGCTGGTAGAACTCCTGCATCACCTCGCGCATGTCGAAAAGCCGCTGGTCATCGTGCAGGACATCAAGGAGCGGTGCGTCGTATTCGTCAATGATGATGACCACCTGACTCTCCGTCTGCTCGTAGGCACGGTTCACCAGCCCGGCCATACGCATGCCGGGAGTGACCTCATTAGGGTTAGCACCGTACACTTTCTCATAGTCCTCCATCAGCCGGCCTAACTCTGTCTTTACCTCCTGTGGAGCCATGTGCTTGGCTCCGCTGAGGTCGAAGTGCAGCACAGGGTACTGCTTCCACTCCTTTTCCAGCTCCATGATTTTCAACCCCTCGAACAGTTCCCGCTCTCCGGCAAAATAGGAGTGGAGCGTTGACGAGAGCAGCGACTTGCCGAAGCGGCGCGGTCGGCTCAGGAAAATGTACTTTGCATAGTCGGCCAACTGCCAAACCAGGTCGGTCTTATCTACATACACGTAGCTTTTCTGAATAATCTCAGAAAACGTTTGTATGCCAATGGGATATTTTCTCTTTGCCATTCCTTGCTATTTTCTGCAAAGGTAATAAAAAGAACGAATCTGTACAAGGAAAACTGGGAAAAACTGATGTGCCCCTTCTGATTTTCACTAAAAAGGGAAGGAGCACTTCATATTATTTGCCTACATCGATGCTTAAATTGCAAATACCTGAAGACAGAGCAATGACATTGCGGATGCGGTCATCAATCAGCCCCACACCATATATCGAAACCAGGCTGACATAGAAAGTTTCTTCATTACCTTTCCAAATGCGCTAAATACAGGTCATATTGCCTAATTACTTTCTCCATGGCGAAGTTCTCTTCCATGTGTCGGCGGCTCTCTTTGCCCATGGCGAGCCGTTCTGTATAACTGAGCAGAATGAACTGTTCCAGTTTCTGTTCCAATGATACTGCATCTTTTACATGGCAGAGGAAGCCAGACTTACCGGGGATTACCAGTTCGCGGCATCCAGGCACATCGGTTGCCACCAATGGCAGACCCGTGGAGGCAGCCTCCATCAGCGAACACGACATGCCTTCCCTGTAAGATGGCAACACCATACAGTCGGCCTCATGCAGGTTGGGGCGCACATCGGATGTAGCCCCATCGTAAACAATGGTTCCCTGACTGGTCCATTGTTCCATGGTCACGACATCGACGGCACTTGGGTTGTCGTTCCAATAGTTTCCTAGCACATGGAATTCTGCCTCAGGATATTTTTTCTTCAACGCTCGGGCAGCTTCCACATACTCGCCCAGTCCCTTGTCGTAGAGTAAGCGTCCCACAAAAAGGAATTTCACCCCTTCATGCTGCCGCTGACTGCGATCGAAGAATGCAAAATGGCTTGTGTCCACCCCCTCGCTGTTCAGCAGGCATATCTTCTTTTCATCGATTAAATCCAGTTTCTGGAATGTCTGCACATCGGCTTGATTGAGGAACCACACCTGAGGAGCTTTGGCAAAGGCTATGCGATAGAGCATCTTAGCAATTTTCGAGGTAATATTATCGGTCAGGAACACATAGCCAAGCCCCGTTGTCACGGGCAGGTGTCTCACGCCACACCACTGTGCAGCCATGCTGCCATAGATGTTAGGTTTGATGGTATAAGTGATGCTGAGAAAGGGGTTGATAAGCTTGAAGATGCTGCGATACTTCATGATGAGCGTGAAGTCCTTCACGGGATTAGTACCCTTGGCACTCACCGGAACATCAATGGTCTTACATCCGATGCCTTCCAACCGTTTAAAGTATTCTTCGTCGTATGGAGCGGCAACAAAGACCTCATAGCCTTCGACCACAAGATGTTCAAGCAGTTTATGCCTGAAGTTATACATACCCCACGCAGTATTGCCTGATAAGATGATTCTTCGATTATTTTTCATTATTTATATAACGCTAAATGTATTGAAACTATGGTGTTTGGGCAACAATTCTCTCATAAAGAGCAACATACTCTGCTACCATGCTGTCAATGCTGTAGAGTTTAGAACGCTGCCTGCAATATGCTGACATCTCCTGATAAAAGTCCTTGTTCTCCAGAAGATGCCGGATGCGGGAAGTCAACAGCTGGTCATCATCATCATCAAACAGAAGCTCATCCTTTGAAACAATTTCTTTCAGCCCGTCAACTCGTGACGAAACGACAGGCAGGCCTGCTGCCATCCCTTCAACAGCCGCCAGTCCGAAGCCTTCCCAGTGAGAAGATACCACAACCACGTCGGCTAAAGAATAGAGTCGTGGCACATCGTCCCTAATGCCCAGGAAATGAGTTCTGTCCTGCACGTGCAGCTCTTGTGCCAGACGTTTGCAAGAATCCATCCGTTCACCATCGCCGGCAAAGACAGCATGGACATGAGCAGGCAACAGAACTAAAGCCCTGATCAGGCAATCCTGATTCTTAGCTTCTTGAAATCTTGCAACCTGTATCAGGATTCGCGCATTATCAGGGATACCTAATTCCTGTCTGGACATGGGTCTGACTTGAGAAAAACGGTTTAAATCGACACCATTTGGGATGGTTAATGTCGGAACCAGACCTCTCACACGTTTCTCCATCACCTTGCTGACTGCATCAGAGATACCTACAATACAGTTATAGCGACGATATACCCAACGGTCGGTCTGCGTGGTCAGCCAGTATTTGAACCGAGTGTTGCTCGTACTGTGTTCCGTTGTCACGAGAGGTGTCTTCACGCCGAACAGCCATTTACAGGCTGCAACCCAGTATTGAGTGGGAAAAAGATGAGCATGAACGATGTCATAGTCGTTAAGAAACTTATGGAGTTTCCAAACGGCGATGGGGTTATACTCGCCACCTAGCTGACGGAAAGTGTGGACACGTACTCCCCTGTTCTCCAAAATTTCAAAAAAGGGAGTATGGATGCCATTGAGGACTACCAGTTCCACCTGATGTCCTATAGCCTGCTGTAAAGGGAGCATATCCGTAAGGAGTCGCTCAGCTCCAGCTACATTCAGTGTATTAATAACATGCAGAATCTTCATTTCCCCTCCTTTCCGTCATACACCGCTTCAAGATATTCTATCGTTGCGCCAATCGAATATCCTTTGGATGCAATGACCTCAGATGAATCTTTTCGAGAAAAACCTTTGAGCATTGCTGCTATTTGTACAGCCCACTCCCTTGGTGAAGTATTCAGAGAACTGCTCATTATATGGCTCGTGAGACAAATATCGTTGTTGATAGTATCGGAAATCAGGCATGGAAGTCCTTCGCACTGAGCTTCAATCAGTACAAAAGGCAGTCCTTCGAAGGTTGAAGGCATTAGGAACAAATCCATTGCCTGCATCAAAGCCGGTACGTCAGAACGCTCACCTAACATCATCACCTTATCGTCTAACCCCTTCTGTTTCACTTCTGCCTTGATGCTTTCAAAGAGGCTCCCCACACCTACCAGCATTAAGCACGCACCTGATTGAATTTTCAGATATTCGGCAAACGTATTGAGAATAAACCGATGATTCTTCTCTGCCTCAAATCGACCTACATGACCAATCACCACGGTAGCATCCTTGATGCCAAGGCTGATTCTTGACTGCAGACGCAGTTGCTCATTGAAGGCGAACTGATTGACATCAATTCCGTTATTAATGATGACAGCAGGCGAACTTCCAAAAAACCATTTGCCAGCCAATGAAGAGCATGCGAAGTGATGAGTTGACAATCTTTTAGCAATTCCCCTCTGCAAGATGTGGAAAATCTTATTGTGCAGTCCATCAGATGAGGAATTGTGAGAATGACATATCCTGACTGGGACTTTGTAAATATAGGCAAACACAATGGGGGCTATGGCCGTAAGACCGTTTCCACAATAATGAATAGCTGCATACTCAGAAGCATGTTCACGGAAAAAACTGTTCAATTCGCGATACCAGCCTAAAGGCGACTCTCGTCGGCTGGGAATACGCCAGACTCTCCCCCCTGCCGCTTCCACTTCACGACTATAGTCAGTCTCATTCCAACTGTAAAGCAGGAAATCGCACATAAACCTACTATGGTCAATACCGCGAAACACATTCATCATAAATGCTTCGGTACCAGCCCTATTCAAATATTGGGAAACAAATAGAATCCGTTTCATAGTTTTTTCAATCAATCAATATCACGTACATTATTGTCAGTCATTTCCGGATTCACAGCCTCAAGATGCGCTATCTCACGGATAAAGACATCATCTTCTTCATTAAGGATACAGGTGTAGGGAAAGAAGAACTGATAATAATAAGTATCAGTTGACTTATAATAGATGCGATAGTTCAGCAATATCAGGAATACGATGGTTGCCAACGTCCCAACCCTTATCGCCAAATGCTCCTTTGAACGGAAAAGCATATACACAAAATCCGCCAACATGATAAGATAAAATATCTGTACATAGTTAAACAACCTGACGAATCCTGCAAACGAGCTTGCCAGCACACCAAGCACGATCATAAATGACATCAGCTTCTCCAGACGTCTTTTCAAGTCCTCAGAAGTTACAGTCATAGTCACGGTGTACATGACGACAAACGGCAGAATCAGGAAAGTAATGACTGAACGTAGAAATCCGAATAATGTACTTGCCTGAATGGAATAGAACAGAATCTTTTCAACCATAGCACCTATACCACCCAGCACAGACATCATCACCTTACTCAGTACGAGGTCGCTCAGCAACCAGATAGAGAAGGCAGTCAAAAAGGCTATGGACAAAGACTTCCATGATATTTTGAAATGGAAGAAGGGGAAAATCAAAGCTGTCAGTGCCGACGCATGGAACAAAACACCTAAAGGCAGCATCAGAAAATAAAGCCATTTCCTGCCACTCATATAGCCATGGAAGCCAATGAGAATGAAAGCCAGAGCAAAGCCCTCACGCATTACTTCTGTATTGAAGACGAAATACTGAAGCGAGAAGAAATAGATGAGCAAGAACAGGAAATAGCGATGAGTATATTTACTAACTATATAGCATACGGAGAAATTAATGGCAGCACTCTCCAGTAATTGAACCACATAAAACGAATCGAAAACTACTTTTGCAATAACATTAATAATAGTCCAAAACGGCATTTGCCCATTCAACATGAATTTCAGCCAAATAAAGTCGGCCGCTTCAGAAAAAGATTCAGGATACAATTCGAACTCTTCCATATAGGTGAACTTGTCACCCCCAAGACCATAACTGAATCCAGAAAGACAAACCAGATAGATACACATCAACCATAGTCGGTGCTGCTTATGGTCATCCGGTTCTTCTACTCCATCGTAACGAAAGGAAAAGTAAACGGCCATCAATACAAATATCACATAAAAGATGTTCATTACCTTTCTATTTCTATGTTCAGTTTCTGTTCTATATACTCTAGCAGACGCTCTGGCTTAATTAACTCTTGATAGGGATTTCCAGTCAACGAGAAAGGATTCACTCTCTCTACGAACTTCCAGTCAAGATCTGACAAATCATGAAACACCGATATGTATCGCTCGTCATAAAAGCGACTTCCTTTCAATGACACATTGTTGGTAAGGAGTAGGCGATTCATAGCTATCGATTCCCACACTCTGAAAGTTGGACTGAAAGCTTTGTCTTGAAGAATTTCGACGATGCACCGACTCTCCAAGCAACATTGCAGACTCTCATTGTATGGGAGTGGCTTGTCAACGTAGGTGATGCCCTCACATTCTATCCTACGCTCCTTGGGAACACCCATCAGAACGAACTTACAGACAAGATTCCTGCGCCTGGCCTCCTTACAGATGGTGACAAGCAAGTCCAGCCTCCCTTTGTCACGCCCAAGAAAGAACAAATCATTGCATATATTCTCACCTCTGAAATTCAAATTGACAGGAGAATAGACTGTAGGATGAAACGCAATGTTATATTTTCTGGCATCAGCAGGATCGTAGCTGATAAACATATCTGTATAGTTTTTTATGTACTCCACATCAATCGGAGCATTAGAGTATTGATCAACTATCGTCTCTAACAAATCCTGTGCGAAGCAAACTATCTTCGAGGTTGGATAGTTATGCCTAAGATAAGGTAACAGTCTGATGCCAGTTTCCAAACGCAGCCAATTTTCCAGAAGGAGAAAGCATGTGGGCTGTTCCCCATCAACCTTATTCAAATAATAAGAGTTCCACAAGCTTTTAAACGGTAAACTGACAATATTGTTAAGTTTCGGATTGTACTGAATTCTCTGCAGAAAGCCCCGCAATCCCTTTGGTCTAAAAGTTGGTATGTAATATATGTGAGGATTGTCTATCAAGTCCCGAAATGCCACTTGATACACATCCCAATCACTGCCGAACACAACAAGTTTGAATTTATCCATTCTCAGACGCCCTAATCTGTTTCAAATAATAATATAGAAGACATGAAAAATAAATCACATCACATATAATGGTCGTAGCTATTGCACCGTTTGTATTGATCAAAGCAACCAACACAATATAGCCGAGTATCTTAAACACTCCGGTTATAATACTTGCATTCCTGACAGGAACGCCTTGTCCATGGGAACAAAGATAACGATTAAACATGTCACCAAGCCCGTGAATACAGAACCCAACCGATAGAAACGATGCGTAAGTTCCTACTACAGCATACTTCTCCGTATATAAAAACGCCACAATGGGATGAATGAGCAACAGAAACAGCACACACGTCACAGCCGTCATGAAGAAAGTGAAAATAATAACTTTAGGAGGAATACAAGGCTGAGTGGTGAAGCGTTTGAAGTAGGTTGTTCCCACAATGGTAGGCAATGCCGCTAAAGGAGACGTGACAGTGAGAGCCAGTGTATAGAATCCCACCTCACTATTATCAGCATTGAAATGTCCCAATGAAATACCTGCCAAATAGTTGGTTGCCACCATTACCAATGATCCTATATAGAGCTGAATGCCATATTGACGGTTTTCCTGCTGCAAACTGTTCCATATAGGTCTCAACTGTTTGAAAAGAGGCTTGGTTGAAATGATAATACACAAATAAACAAATGTATAGACCCCCCATTGCAAAAGTATCATCCTTGACGAGGTTGCTCCAAATGCCGAATATAGTATGTACGCCAAAGGAACATACACCAAATAAGGAAGAAATCGTGCCAACGACAGTCGCCCCATCTGATTGTCACCTTCCGTTGTCTGGTCTATATAGTTCATGAACAAGGGATAGAAACATACTGGCATTGACAACAGAAACAGCATTGCCACAATCGGCTTGTCGGCATGCAAGAAATAACAAACAGACAGACAGGAAACCAATAGCAGACACGCCACTGCCAAAATGATGACCAGCATGCCTTTTACTCTCCTGCTGTAGAATTGGTTGTTCGAGAGAGCCATTAATCTGGCACCAGAAAGAAAATAGCCGAAGACAAGGAACGAGGCAATAAAATTAATGATATTTTGCACATAGCGCACATCACCATATTCAGAAGGTGGCAGAAAGCGTGTATTGATGATGGACGAAATCATTCCCAACAACACCCCAAGAAGTGTCGATACATACAGAACGACTATCTGCTTTTTCTGTTTAGTGAATGCAATGTTCATAAAGCATCAGAACCATTCTTTCAGTTCCTTGCGGAACAAAAACATGAAAGCACCTATCGTTGACAGGAACAGCATTACTGCCACAAAAAACATTCGCTTAGGCCCTGCAGGCTTTGTCGGAACGGTAGCATTGATGAGTTCTGTAAAAGCTGGGGTTCTCTCCTGTACTTTTGCCATTGCTGCCTCTAAACGAGTATTCAAAGACATATAAATGTTATATTTTGCCTTCACGTCCATATCCATGGCATCCAACTTCAGCACAACACTTTGCAATGAAGCATGCGTATTGGCATCACGGAGTGAAATATACTCCTCAAGACTCTTTTCGTATGAGTCTTTTGCCTCATCAGTCAGTCTCTTGTAATGTTCATAGTCATCCCGAGCCTTTTTGGTACGATAATCGGTAATGAAATGCTGAAGATGTTCTTTTATGCTGTCGGCAAGCAATGCGCACACCAGTGGATCCTGGTCGGTTACAGTAATTGTCACCACCTCGGTAACCATACTAAAATTGCATTTAATATTGCCCCGAACCTTTGCTAAAATATCACTTTCTTCCTTAGATAGTTTAAAAGGATCAAAGCGCTTGCCATTGTGGCTTGATTGCTCAGTTGCCTCCTCCTTGCCGCTACTCAGCAAAGACTGGCATGCGCGTAAAGGAGCGAATAGGACGTTTTGTTTCTGGTGGTCTTTCAGATAAGTATAATAATCTGTTTCAATTGTACCATCTTCTGTTTTCACTATGACACCGAAAAGGCCGGTCAGAAATTTAGTGGATTCAAACAAGTCAGGATACAGTTTGGGGTAAATAGCGTCAGCATGGCTTTTATCAATATTTACTCCAAAATTGGAGGCTAAAGCAGCAAGAGAACCTATATCACTGTCTTCTGAGGTCTCCGGTGCTATGGACACTTCTGCTCTATAATAACGCGGCTGTGGAAGAATCCATATACATGAAAGAATAAATGTTATAACCCAAACCTTTATAAATAGTCTGCGATTACTCCATACTTTTTTGAAAATACCACCCAGGTCAATACTAGCAGATGACTTTATTTTGTTTTCTACCATGTCCGTTTAGTTTTTAATCAGATTGGTAATAGCAGCCACCATGGTTCCCAGCGAGGCAGAGGTCGTACCTATGGACAAAATTTCAGGCAGGGAGAGGCCCTTGCCCTTACGCTTGGTGGGCACCACGATTTGACATCCGGGCTTGGGCCTGTTCTTTGAGTTGGCTTTTGCCACCATGCCATTCATATAGATAATAATAGCCTTCGACTTCTTGGCTGTCGAAGTGTAGCCTCCAGCCTGGCGGATGTAATATTTAGCCTTCATGCCTTCCTTGTAGCGGATCGTATTCGGATAAATGACCTCGCCATTGATGGTGACGGTGCTCGTCTGCACCGGCACCACGATACGGTCGCCATCACGGAGAATCGGGTCATCATCCGTGCCTGGGTTCTTCAATGCTTTCTCCAACTCTATACCTACAGAATAGTTGGGCTGAAGATTCAGTTTGCTGATGTCAATCGTGTCACTCCCTGAATTACGGGCAGCTGTACGAAGCACCGTTTCCATCACGTTCTTCTCCTCAGGAGTCATCTGCCGCAATAGCTTTGCTCCCTCAATATAGGCCAGATTGGTAAGTCCGCCTGCACGACTGACAATCTCGCTCAACCGCTGTGTCTTGTTGGTCAGTGCGTATGTGCCTTCAAATTGCACCTCACCCTCGATATACACGTTTTGTGGCACGTTGTAATCAGGGCTGCGTCGTACATAGACCTCATCGTAGGGCTGCAACTTGAAATTC
>Ga0247608_10003843_pt1 | contig 17226 bp, 9 predicted proteins | sample 176DNAGHGlowgp2_FD_193490 | JGI IMG/M metagenome (GOLD analysis project Ga0247608, IMG submission 193490) | Sheep rumen microbial communities from Palmerston North, Manawatu-Wanganui, New Zealand - 1766 DNA GHGlow gp2 | ecosystem: Host-associated > Mammals > Digestive system > Stomach > Rumen ... | reverse complement strand
TGATATCCACGGGGAAGGCCTCAGGATGGCGTAAAGCCCAGGCGAGCTTGGGGTCTACCTCCAGATCGAGATTGGCATGCAGGTCGTCGACGATCTCATCGACTGTGAAATGATAGAAGCGCAAGAGCCAATCAGCCTGATAGAGGCGGTTCTCGCGCACCAACGGGGGCTGTTTTAGGACGGGCAGACGGGGATCGTAAGTATTGACACTCACATAGCCCGAATAATACACACGTCGCATCGTGGGCTGTCCGTAGAGCATCGACGACATGGTGAGGATATCCTTATCAGTCTCTTTCGTGGCACCTACAATCATCTGGGTAGACTGACCTGCAGGCACGAAACGTGGCACATGGCGCATGCGCCTTCTGTCTTCTTTGTTTTCAAGCACACCCTGCTGGATCAATTTCATGGGTTGGAACACGCTCTGGTGGTTTTTCTCCGGAGCCAACAGCTTCAGCGATTCTTCTTTCGGAATCTCGATGTTCACACTCATACGATCCGCATAGCGCCCTGCCTCGTTGAGCAGTTCGCGCGAGGCTCCTGGGATGCTCTTCAGGTGGATATAGCCATTGAAACGATGGACGAGTCGCAGGTCTCGGGCGATGGCCGTGAGCCGCTCCATGGTATAGTCAGGATTGCGCACCACCCCACTCGAGAGAAACAGGCCCTCTATATAGTTACGGCGATAGAACTCCATGGTGATCTCCTCGAGTTCACTGACGGAGAGCGTAGCCCGCCTGATATCGTTGGAACGACGGTTGATGCAATAGGCGCAGTCGTACATGCAGTAGTTGGTCAGCATGACCTTCAGCAAGGAGATGCATCGCCCGTCATCAGCAAAGGAGTGGCAGATGCCCACCCCACCAACGGTGGAGCCTACCATGCCCTTCTTTCCTCTGCGCACCGTTCCGCTCGACGAGCACGACACATCGTACTTCGCCGATTCTGCGAGAATGCGCAGTTTTTCCATTGTCTTTTCTGTTAGCATGGCGCAAAGATACAATAAAGGTGTACCAAAAGCCGGTACACCTTTAATTAATTAACCTTTTTTATATCTCTCCCTTTTTAGTGGTTGCGGAAGTTCCACTTGGAGTTGTCGCTCGAGAAGTCGTACTTGGCCAACGTAGGCGTTGAGTCACCAGCTGAGTAGAGGCAGTAGGTGGTGTTCGTGCCCTCAATGCCTGGGATAGCCTTCGGCATGATGCGGTAGGTGCCGTCTGTCAGCTGCTCGATGCGCCAGAGCTGTTCGTCGGCTCCGGTATAGGCAGGAACGGTAGTCACCTCCTTGTCAGCTGTGGCAGCCAGAGCGCGGTCGGTACCCTCGATGGTAATCTTGAAGTAAGGATTGCTCAGATAGCCACCAGCCTCGTTGACTGGGGTGATGGTCCAACGCTGATGGGGGCGGAACATAAAGTCACCGATACGGGCAGGGATATTACCCTCGGGCCATGCACCCTTGACCTCGTCTAAGGACTGGTTGGCGATGGGCTTCACAGGCTGCTCCATCTGGTTGCGGTTGAACCAGCCCTGGCGCTCCTGCTGCATGCGGACGAAGTCGACAGCGAGCTCAAGGGCATAACCACGACGCTCGCTCAGGATGGCCAGGTTGCCACCCTTGAAGTTGTCGCCGGCTACGGGCCAGCCGTTTTTCCATACCAGTGGACGGACGGCGAGCGTAGAACGGCCACTCAGTTCGAAGTCGGCCTCCCAGTGGAACGACATCACCTCAACACCCTCGTCAACGATGAAGCGTCCGAAGTGTCCGGCTCCGCAAGCGCGCTCTTCAGCGGCAATGACCATCTTACCACCACCATGATACATATCACGGCCTACATTATCGATATAAGGACCTTCGATGTTCTTGGAGCGGCCTACAACAATGTTATAGGTAGAGTTCACACCATCACAGCAGGTGCCATGGGTTCCCAGCAGATAGTACCAGCCATCACGATACATGAGGTCGGAGGCCTCACAGTCGATGGCGATGTCCTTCTCCTTGTTGCCCTTTACACGGAAGCCCGTCTTGGGGTCGAGCTCGATGAGACGGATGGTACCGAAATAGGTGCCATAGCTCACCCACAGGCGGCCTGTGGTGGGATCCAGCAGCAGACCTGGGTCGATGGCGTCCTGATCCTCCATACCGTCGGAGTAGCACACCTCTACAGCCTCGCTCCACTTGAAGTCGGGCGACTTCGGGTCAAGGGTCTTGTTCCACATGGTCAGGATGCGGCCTGCATGACCACCACCGAGACCACCACCCGTGGCACCATAGATGCAGAGGTAACGGTCGCCTATCTTCAGCACGTCGGGGGCTGCACCACCACCGGGACGGTCAGCGCCACTATGCCAGCTCCAGCCATCATCAGAGATCAGGCCACCGCCACCAGTGCCGAAGGTGTAATACTTACCCTCACACTCGGCCAGCGTCGAGGGGTCGTGGATATAAGGAGCGCCAATTTGTGCGTTTGCGGCTGTGGCAACGGCCAGTGCCGCCAGAATTGTATGTAGTCTTTTCATTTTATTGTGCTTTGATTGAATAGTTCTTAACAGGATTTCCATTCTCGTCGAGGAAGCGAACGCAGAAGTCGCTCATGCCAGGGCCATTGATGATGGCACCACGCAGGATGTTACGGCCTTTCTTAAGGGTGAGGCGGTTGGACATGGCATCGTCCTTCACCATACGGCGGTCGCCAGAGAGCAGCAGAGCCTCCTCACCGTTGAGCCACCACATAGAGGCAGAGTTAGAGCCTACGGCCAGACGGACATTCTCAATATCCTCGTCGCAGTCGATGATGGCAACGGCCCAGAAGAGCACGCCATAGACCTGCTGGCCCCACTTCTCGGCAAAGCGGAAGAGCTTCACATTGAAGTTCTCACTGTCGAGGGCATGCCAGGTAAGTGTCTGGTTAACATTTACTATCTTTGGTTTTGCAGGCTCCTGGGGCTGTCCGAAACCACGTCCGAAACCGGCGGGAACCTCTTCGCGCTGGAATGATACCTTCACCTTCTGGCCATCCTTTGGTACGATGGTCTGCTGACCCTTGAAGTACTGCATTCCAAAGTGTTCACGCAGATAAGAGTCGGTGAAGACGGTATTGCCACTATTGGGCTTATCGATGGGCTCCAGGAGCAGCCAACGACGGATAAAGCCGTTTTCATCGGGCTGGGCAGCAGCAGAGGTGGCTGGTGAGAAGTACTTGGGACGGTTCTTAAACTGGATCCAATCGACAGAGACGCCAGCATTGCCCTCACAAGTAATCACCAGGTCGCTGACACCCTTCGGAACGAACTCCAGGGGAGCCGTCATCGTGAGCCACTGGTTGCTGAAGTCACGACGGAACATGGCAGGCATGCCTGCAGGCGTCTCGGGCTTCACAGTCATCTCGATCTTGGCGAGGACCTTACCATTGGCAGCCTTCTCACGGATGAAGAAGGTGGTATTGTCGGCAGCCTTGGCAGAGATCACGAGATAGGCATCCGTGAGACAGCTGAAGTCGATATCGTTATAACGGAGCCAGCTGCCCTTGACGGGAAGGGTGGCCTCAAAACTACGGAAGGTATTGACGGTATCGATAAGCTGAGTGGTCACATCGGCACTGGCCTCACTGTAACGGTCGATCTCGATCTTCTCAGTAGCCTGATTGATACCCACACCACGAAGCGTCTGCTTCACCTCCTGGATGGTGCCATCGGGGTTGAATGACAGTTTCTCGATGCAGGCAGAACGGCGCTTGTCGTCGTTCGGAGAGAAATAATTATGATGATAGAACAGATACCACTGTCCCTTGTAGTTGATGATGCTGTGGTGGTTGGTCCAGCAACCGTTGGGCTGCTCGGCCATGATCAGACCTTTGTACTCATAGGGACCCATCGGGTTCTTACTCATGGCATAGCCAAGCACCTCGGTGTTCTCTCTCACGTAAGGATAGGTCAGGTAGTAGTTACCGTTGTACTCGAATGCAAACGGGCCCTCGGCCTGACGGCTGGGCAGGCCTTTGAGGCAGTTCACGCCATTCATCTCAAACTCACGGTCGCCCCATTTCACCTTTTCCTTCGGGGTGTCATCAGCGAGCTCTTTCATATTGTCCTTTAGCTTGGCGCATCGGCCAGCACCCCAGAAGATATAGGCGTTGCCGTCGGAAGCCAGAAGCACACAAGGATCGATGCCGTTAATGCCCTTAATAGGTTCGGGCTCACAGGTGAACGGGCCCTCAGGACTGTCAGCCACTGCCACACCGATACCAAAGCCCCTACCATCCTTTGGTGCTGAGGGGAAATAGAAATAGTACTTGCCATTCCTGTAGACACAGTCGGGTGCCCACATGGAATAGGAGTCAGGACGCACCCAGGGTACTTTGTTCTGGGTGACGATCACACCATGGTCGGTCCAATCCGTCAGGTTCTCAGAAGAGAAGACATGATAGTCTTCCATACAGAACCAGTCCTGTCGCTGCCCTTCGGGAGGGAAGATGTCGTGCGACGGATAGACGTACACCTTATTATTAAATACGCGTGCAGTGGGATCAGCCGCGAACTGATCGCGGATAATCGGGTTCTGGGCCCCTGCAAGCAAGGGCATACCCATGAGAATAAAACTCAATAATTTTTTCATCGGCGTTGTTGTTTATGAATAATTGATTTATGATGCTGCAAATATACAAAATATTTCTTTAATTAGACACATTCTAAAGAAAATGGTTTAATCATCATAAGCTATATTTTACCGATTGTTACATTCTACATAAACTCTGATACAAATGGCAAAGGAACAATCGTTTTTTTTTATTATCTTTGCAATGTAGAATTAATTCTCTAATCAACCTTATTTATCAACTAACATTCATTATGAAGAAGCTATTTTTGCTACTGCCACTACTGGCACTGATGTTGGGCTGCACTTCTGGAGAAGAGAGTGCCCAATGTCCCGTACTGACCGTTGAAGGTGGTCAGATTCAGGGTATCGCTGCAGATAACCCTGGTGTCTTTGTGTACAAAGGTATTCCCTATGCCGCCGCGCCTATCGGCGACCTGCGTTGGAAAGAGCCACAGCCTGTGGTGCCCTGGGACAGCATCCGCATCTGTGACCGCTTTGGGCATCCTGGCTATCAGGCCGTACACTATCCTGGTTACTACACTTCTGAGTGGGGATATGGCGACGAGGCCCCCTACAGTGAAGATTGTCTTTATCTGAATGTCTATACCAAGGCTCCTGGCCAGGTGGACAAGAAGCTGCCCGTGGCCCTGTGGATCCATGGCGGCGGTTATCGTGAGGGCTGGGGCACCGAACCTGAGTTCGACGGACAGGAATGGGCCTCGAAGGATGTGGTGCTCGTCACCATCAACTACCGCCTCGGCATCTTCGGATTCATGCCTTATGGCGAGTTGTCGGCAGAGAGTCCCCATGGCGTTTCCGGCAACTACGGCATCCTCGACCAGATCCAGTCGCTGAAGTGGATCAAGGCCAACATTACCCAGTTTGGCGGTGATCCTGACAATGTGACCATCTTCGGACAAAGTGCTGGTGCAGGCAGCGTACGTACGATCTGTGAGTCGCCCCTGGCCCGAGGCCTGTTCCACAAGGCCGTCATCATGAGCGGTGGTGGATTGAACGTTCAGACAAAGGACAATGAGATGGCCAAGCCTGCTACGCCGATGGCCAAGTTCTTTACCTACAACCCCACGCTGAAAGAAGCTGAGGCAGAAACCAAGAAGGTGATGGACTGGGCTGGACTGACAGACCTGCAGAAGCTACGTGCTGCCTCTACGGAGATTCTCTATACCGTTTGCTCTATCTATAACATGGTCAACAAGAGCGACCTCTATGTGATGGAGCGTCCGATCGTCGACGGTTATGTATCACTGAAGAGCTTTGACGAGGCCGCCCGTGAGGGGTCGATTGCCGATGTGCCCTATATGATTGGCTATACGCTGAACGATCTTGGCTCGATGGGACCTGGCATCGCCGAGTTCTGTAAGGTTCGTCAGGAGAAGGGTGGCAAGGCCTGGGCTTATGAGTTTGCACGTCCGTTGCCCGACGACGGTAAGCATCCAGAGATTACCAGCCGACTGAAGGGTGCCTTCCACAGCAGCGACCTCTGGTATGTCTTCAAGAGTCTGAAGCACTGTTGGCGTCCCTGGACCCAGGGCGACTGGGATCTGGCAGAGAAGATGCTGACTGCCTGGACTAATTTCGCCAAGTACAGTGATCCTAACGGCAATGGTGAGGGTGAAGGCTTAGGCTGGGAGCTTTGCACAGCTGAGGAGCCTGATTTCATGCTCTTTAAGCTTGACGACAAGAATGCAGAGGCCTCAGAGATGGGTGAGCCCATCGCTCCAGAGCCTGCTCAGATTCCCAACTATTCCGTGAGATAATTCTTCTCTCTCTTATTACAAATGTAAAGGTGCCGCGTCATCCCGACGCGGCACCTTCTTAATACCAAAACAATGTGTCTAATACTAACTATTATTATAGTGTAGTCTCATTAGTTGGCCCAAGCACCCCATACCTGATGCATCTGGTCGTTAACCTCGACAACAGTCTGCGGGATTGGCCAATATTCGTTCTTGTTCTTTACAAACTCAAGCTTTACTCCAGCATCTTTGAATGGATGATGGATCTTGTAATAGAGCTTGTGAGGCTTGGTCTTTGGAGCAGAGCCATCAGAAGGATTCCAGTACTCATCCCACTGCAGAGGAATGTTGTCGAGCACCTTGTCATAGCACTCCTTGGCAATGCCCCAACGTACGATGTCGAACCAGCGGCAGCCCTCGAACCAGAGCTCATACTGCTTCTCGTCCATCAGAACCTGCATATCAACATTGTCAGAGATGGTCTTAGAACCGGCACGCTGCTGGATCAGGTTGATATACTTCTTAGCCTCTGCGTTGTTACCAGTTGCAAGGCAAGCCTCTGCGTAGAGCAGGTAAGCCTCACCCAGACGGGCAATACACAGGTTGGTGTTGTTACAGTTGTCACCTACAGAGAGGTCTACATCCTTAGGATTACACATCATCTTCACCTCCATCACGTCACTACGAGAGAAAGAACCGGCAGACTTGGTGATACCACGCTCCGGGTCGAACTCTTTCTGGGCACGAGTGGTGCAGGTAGCATCACTACGCCAACCGCAGAGTGTCTCGTCATAGAAGAACTCGTCAGAGGTCAGGAATGTAGCCTTACGACGATAGCTGTCGCCATCGTTAGCAAGCATCTTGTGAGCGAAGTCCTGGTTGATAGCGCCACCGCCCCAACCACCGGTAGAGCAGATCTGTGGGTTTTTGCCACCGCCCTGGATATCGTCACCACGCCAGTTGAGCACGTTTGCAACCATCCAACGGCCACGCTGGATGCTACCACCCCAGACACCACCGAGAGAAGTATTGGTCGTATAGTTGAACTCGAAGATCTTCTCTTCGCAACCGTCACCCTCAATATGGAAGAGGTCGCGGAAACGGTTACCCGGAACCAGTGCATAGTTAGAAGACTCTACCAGCGGCTTCAGCAGACTTACAGCCTTAGCGTTGTCACCAGCAAAGAGAGCAGCCTTACCACCAACGAACTGAGCAAAGCCCTTTGTTACGCGCCAAGCACCTTCCTTATCGGTCTGGCCTTTACGGTCGGGAAGATTATTAATAGCCTCTTCACAATCCTTCACGCAGAAGTCGAAGATAGCCTTCTGAGACTCAGCATTTGTCGGCTTCTCGGTTGTGATCAGGTGGTCAACCAATGGTGGACGATAATATACCTGTGCAGCCAGCATGTGAGCCCATGCACGCATAACCTTAGCCTCAGCTACTACCTGCTTCTTCATAGGCGTATCAGCAAGATCACCATCAAAATAGTTGATAACCAGGTTGGCAGAGTAGATGGCCTTATAGATGTGGTTGTAAAGGGTGCTGACTGGACCGAAACTGGTATCGTAGCGGAACTCGTTCAGCTCACGGAAGCCAGTATGGTCAGCCATGTCGCCACCTGCTGCGAATACATCGTCGGAAGTATAGTTCAAGCCCATGATATAGGCATTCCAGATTCCCTCAGTACCACCAATCTCACTAATGTATGTAGCGTACATGGCTGTAACGGCAGACTCTGCGTCGGCATCTGTTTTGTAGAAGTTACCTGTGCTGCTGGTTGCTTTCTGCTCAACATCAAGTTTGTCGTTGCATGACGAAAGCATCATACCTGCAGACAGCAAAGCAACGGAAAATAATATCTTTTTCATATTTCTATTCGATTTTAAATTGTTCAATTAGAATGTAACACTTATACCAAGAACCAATTTGCGCATGGTAGGATATACACCCTTGTCGAGACCAGGACAGTTGTACTCCTGTGTGCAGGTTTCTGGATCGAGGCCAGGATACTTGGTGAATGTGAAGAAGTCGTCAAGAGATACATAAGCACGTACGTTCTGCATATAAGCCTTCTTAGTCAGGCTCTGAGGCAGTGTGTAACCCAGCTGAATCTGCTTGAGCTTGAAGAATGAACCGTTATATACCATAGCTGATGACTGGTAGAACTTGGCAACACCGTAAACACTCTTTGCCTCTGGGAACTTCTTTGACTTGAAGTCATCATAAACACCCTTTGCGATGTTGTTGTAACCTGTACGATACAGACCATAGTAGATATCGTTACCGGCCTCTCCTGCACCGAATACGGTCAGGTCGAAGCCCTTATATTCTGCATTGAGGGTAAGACCGAATGTAACGTCGGGCAGACCAGAACCGATGTTGGTCATGTCGCTATCAGTTGGGTCGTTGGTAAGGCCGCCATCTTTGGTATAGTACTGAGCGGTACCATCAGCAGCACGACCGGCATACTTATAACCGCGCATGTACCATACTGGCTGACCCTGCTCGAAGTAGCAGCGGATAGCACCAGGAGACGCTCCTTCAACGGTGGCACCAGAGATACGCTCGATAGAAGGATCAAGGTAGGTTGCCTTGTTCTTCAGTGTAGCGAAGTTACCAGAGATACTGTATCTGAAGTCACCGATATGGTCTTTCCAAGTCAGCTCAACCTCAAGACCGCTATTCTCTACCTCACCGGCATTGATAGTCATTGAAGAGAAACCAGACTCAGGCATTACAGGAGCAGAAACGAGAAGGTCCTTTGTGGTCTTCTTATACCAGTCGATACCCAGAGAGAGGCGATCGCTGAAGAAACGGAGGTCGAGACCGAGGTCAATCTGCTGAGACTTCTCCCAAGTAAGGTCGGGGTTGGCAATACCGTTAGGCATAGAACCATAAGAAGCAGCGTTGGTTGCACCATACTGATACCACTGGCCGTTCAGAGAAATACCTGCGGTGTAGGCATAGTTGTTCAGCACGTTTACGTTACCGTTAGTACCCCAAGATGCACGGATCTTACCGAATGAGATGATGCTGGGATCAATGTTATTCTTGAAGAAGCTCTCGTTAGAGAATGTCCAACCTGCAGATGCAGAGAAGAAGTAACCCCAACGGTTGTCCTTAGACAGCTTAGAAGAGTCGAAAGCGTCGGCACGGAAGTTACCCTGCAGGCTGTAGCGGTTGTCGTAGTTGTAGAGAAGACGACCAAAGTAAGAGAGAGCACGAGTCGTGTTAGGCATACCACTGAAGTTCTTAACAGTGCTTTCGTTACCATTTACACAATTGAGGTAAATATAGTTGTCCTCGTATGCATTCAGGATATCCGGACCCTGTGCATTGGCGCTAACACCGTTTGAGTCGTACTGACGATAAGACATACCGACCATCGCACCAACATTGTGCTTACCGAAGTCCTGGTTGTAGTTGATGAAGTTTTCCCACTGATACCAGGTAGAGTTGTTGCTGGCTCCCTCGATTCTATAGTTATCACCCTTGGTCTGAGCATTCAGATAATATGGATACTCCCAGTTAGAGCTGTTGTTGAATGAGATACGATAGCCGAGACGAGAAGTGAATGTTACATATTTAATAGGTGTAACGTTCATGAAAACAGTACCATTGATGTTAACACCACTGTTCTTACCCTCTGAACGATCGCGCTGAGAGAAGGGGTTAGCACCGGCAAGACGCTGGTTGAAATAAGAGGTGGCATAGTAGCCATTCTTGTCACCGAAGAGCGTATAGTTTGAGTTACCAGCCTGGATTTCATTGTAGTAATTACGATAGTCACCCAGCATCTGCTCAGGCTTGGTCCAGTACATCGGAGTCAGCGGGTCGATGAGGAGCAGCATTTCGAAAGAAGAACCATAACCGTTCTCAGAAACGCCACGGGTAGACCATTTCTCAACAGAGGTGTTGGTACCGATCTGCAACCACTCCTTAATCTTATAGTCAGCATTGATCTGGGCAGTCAGGCGCTCATACTTATCCTTGTTGCCCTTGACGATACCATCCTGATTTACATAGCTTGCGCTCAGGAAGTAAGAACCACGGTCGTTTCCACCCTGGAAAGTCAAAGTATGCTGCTGTGCCCATGTGTCCTCGAAATATTCCTTCATCCAATCAGTATCGGTGTTGGGATTCCAACCATATTGGTCTATAGCATCCTTCATATCCAGATCGAGCTGACGGTACTTCTGACCATCTTTCTCGACCTCACCTAACTGCATGTCCATCCAATCCTTGAACTGACCTGCATTCAAGAGCTTACCAACGTGACCGAGGTTCTGGTTTGTGAACTTGGCCTCGTAAGTGATTGACCCCTGGCCCTTGCTCTTGGCACCACTCTTGGTGGTGATCAGTACAACACCATTACCAGCCTCAGCACCGTAGATGGCAGCCGAAGCAGCGTCCTTCAGCACCTCCATTGACTCAATCATTGAAGGATCGAGGTACTGGATGCTTGATACCTGCAGACCATCGACAATCAGCAGAGGACCGATGTTGCTAGAGTTAGAAGAGTAACCACGGACGCGGATAGAAGCACCCTGACCAGGCTTACCTGAACTGTTCAGAATCTGTACACCAGCGGCCTTACCCTGAAGGGCAGCAGCGGCGTCAGTTGTAGAACGGTGCTTCAGGTCCTCAGCCTTTACCTGGGCAACAGAACCTGTCAAGTCGCTCTTCTTCTGAACACCATAACCGATGACCACCACATCGTTCAGTGTCTGGGCGTCCTCATTCAGTGTGACCTGAATGTTGTTGCGGCCATTCACCTTCACGGTCTCTGTGGTATAACCGATGTAACTGATAACCAGTGTGGCATTGTTGCCAGCCTGAACACTAAAGTCACCATTGAAATCAGTAATGGCACCAGTCTTGGCGCCCTGAACTTTTACACTAGCACCAATGATTGGTTCGCCAGCTACATCCTTCACCGTTCCTTTAACTAGGCTCTGAGCCATAGCTCCCAGCGGGAACAAACAGAGCAGAAACAGTGCCATTAATGGCTTTTGCAGTGATTTAAAATTCCACATGATTTAATGAATTAGTTAGAAATTATAATGTATAAAAAGTTTGTTGACTTATATTTTTTTCAAGTGTACAGCCCATCCCGGGTTCGCGCTTTTAACTTTCATTGTGCAAAGATATTACAAATTTAACTCATACACTTTACTATTTGTATCGCGGACTTTACCTAACGGAAACAATAGGCAAAAATGTTACATTTGGCAAAGTCTCTGTTACAAAACAAAAAAATGCCCCATTAACAAGCATTATTGTGTTTTTCTCTTTTTATCAAACTTATGCAAGAAGAAATTGAAAGCTTCCAGTCCTACAAGTACCAAGAACGTGGAAGCGATAGACAATACATACATGCCACCTCCGCAGGCCAGGCCAATGGCAGCCGTCACCCAAAGACCAGCAGCCGTAGTCAAACCACGGACCACATTCTCACTCTTATGGAAGATAATGGTACCTGCACCAATGAAACCGATACCCGACACCACCTGAGCAGCTACACGCGACACGTCCCAACGATGCTCAGGAGTATGCATCGCCCCCTCAAAACCATAGGCCGACACGATCATAAACAAGGCAGAGCCTAAGGCCACAAGGAAGTGGGTACGGAAACCCGCCTCTTTGGCACGGTACTCACGCTCCAGACCAATGGCACCACCCAATAGTGCTGCCACAAAAATTCTTAGAATAAACTCCAGTTCCATCGTATTTCAATTATTACTGATTACTGATCGATTTCCGATAGCATCGGTGCCTTCTGTGTATCGTGGCCTCCAGATACTGCCACTGTGAGAGAACACCTTCATTGGTCTCCATCTGCGGACCCGTCTCTGCCCACTCGAAGCCATACCGCTGGAACCAGCGGATAAGGTCGTCGAAGATCAGGGCATTAGCGCCCTTGGCACGATATTCGGGCAAGACGCCTATGAGCAGCAGATCGACAACAGGCGTCTTGTGCCACTTCAGGATCTTCAACAGATGCCACCAGCCAAAGGGCAGGAAACGACCGTCACGCGTCTTCTGCAATGCCCTTGAGAACGAGGGGAAGGTGATACCAAAGCCCACCATCTTGTCACCATCCATGATGGCAGTCACAAGATTCAGGTCGGCAATCTTGATATAATCGTTGACGAGCTTATTGACTTGCGAGTCGGACAATTCAGAAAAACCATAGAGATCCTTATAGGTGGCATTCAGCAAACGGAACACCTCATGCCCCCAGCCCTCGTCAATGAGTTCTTTACGGGTGAACTTATGCACACGGAGTCCATAGCGTTTACGCACCATCTCCGTGACCTTGGCAAACTTCTCAGGCACAACTTCGGGCACTTTCACCTTCGACTCCAGATAATCGTTGTCCTTCTTGAAACCAGCCAGCCGTTCCATGTGCTTAGGGTAGTAGGGAAAATTGTAGTTGATATACATCGTCGACAGCTGGTCGAAGCCCTCGACAAGCATTCCCTCACGGTCGGTATCGATAAAGCCTAGTGGACCGGCAATCTCAGTCATCCCCCGCTGGCGGCCCCACTCTTCCACTGTTTTCAGTAACGCTTCAGACACTTCCGGATCATCGATGAAGTCAAACCATCCAAAACGTACCTGACGGCAGTTCCAACGCTCGTTGGCACGACGGTTAATGATAGCTGCTACGCGTCCCACGACCTGACCATCCTTGTAGGCTAAGAAATAATCAGCGTCACAGCACTCAAACGAAGGATTCTTATCACGACGGAGTGTCGCCATCTCGTCAGAATACAAATAAGGCACGGCACAGTCGTTGTCACGATACAGGTCGTAGTAAAACTGGATGAACAGTTTCAGTTCTTTCTTGGTGTTTACCTTCTTAATCTTTATCATCTCCATGAAAAGTGAAATCGACTGCAAAGGTACTAAAAATCAATTGCATAACAAAAGTTTTTCCTGTTTTTTTGAGGAAACGGAAAATAAAAGCACTTACAGCGCGTCGATATATTCGTAGAGTTTTTTATAAAAGGGGTGGCGAGTCATGGTAGAAGCATCGCCGAGGATGATGAGTTTCATACGGGCACGGGTAATGGCGACATTCATACGGCGCAGGTCACGAAGGAAGCCAATTTGTCCTTCGTCGTTGGCTCGGACGAGTGAGATCAGGATGACATCACGCTCCTGCCCCTGAAAGCCATCGACGGTATTTACACTAATCAGATGACGGTAAGGCTTAAAAAAATCCTTCTTCTTCAACAACCGACGGAGATACTGCACCTGGGCACGATAAGGGGAGATGACTCCCACGTCAATACGTTCGTCAAGGATGCGTTGCTTACCTATCTTATTAAAATAGGTCTCAAGCGCCATCAGCGTCAACTCTGCCTCTGCCTTGTTGATACGTCCAAACGATTCTCCGACAAACTGTTCCTTGAACAACGATTCTTCATTCTCAGGAAGTTGGAATTGTGAGGTATCCACCCATGTCATGGGGATATCAAGGTCGAGGATGCTGCGAAATTTCACCTCTGGCGCACTCTCCACCTGATTACCATAGAACCAGTCGCTGGAGAATCGCATAATCTCTTCGTTCATGCGATACTGCATCTTCAGTAGGGTGACCACCTCGGGCTTATTATCCACGATACGTTCCATGAGCGTCTTACCAAGGCCAGCCTTCAAAGCAGCAAAACTCTTGACCGTCGGTGGAAGCTGACAATGGTCGCCAGCAAGAATCACCCTTGACACCCTGCGGATAGGAATCCAGCAGGCGGCCTCCAAAGCCTGTGCGGCCTCGTCGATAAATAACGTACCAAACTTCTGTCCCTCCAACAGGCGGTTGGCAGAACCTACTAAGGTACAAGCGATAACCCGGGCCTCACCAAAGAGCTGGGCATTGATACGCACCTCGAGTTCCGTAGCCCGTTCCTTCAGGCGTTCCAGTTTCTGATGATACTTCTCATCGCCTCGCTTGCGGTGGGCACGGAGCTCACGGATAGCCTTACGGATAGCCCACAACAACTCATAGTCGGGATGAGCCTCAAAGCGGCGCTCGTAGGTGAATGACAACATCTTATCATTCACGCGCGTGGGATTACCTATTCTAAGAACGTTGATACCACGGTCGACGAGTTTCTCCGAGATCCAGTCCACCGCCATGTTACTCTGTGCACAGACCAACACCTGATTCTCACGGCGCAGCGTCTCATAGATGGCCTCCACAAGCGTAGTCGTCTTGCCCGTACCTGGAGGACCGTGGACGATAGCCACATCCTTGGCACGCAGCACTTTGTTGACTGCCTCCTCCTGTGTACGGTTGAGATAGGGGAAGTGCATCGGTGCAAAACTGAAGGTCTCTGCCTGCTGACGGGAGTAGAAAAGGTCACGCAGATAACCCAGACGCCCCTTCGCCTTGATAACACGGTCGAGCGCGTCGAACATCATCTTATAACTGGTCTCATCGAAAAACAGCTGGACTCCTACGTTCTCTGCCCCTTGCACATCGATCAGCTGTCCGTTGTCTGGTACCGACACCACCATTCTGTCACCATCGACATAGCTGACGGTACCCGTAAAAGAGAAATACTTTATCTGATCCTTCTCGCCAACGCTGAAGAAACAAACAGGTTTTCCGAACTCGAAGTTATGCTCAATCTCCTCATCGCCTTGACGGTGCACCTCCACCACCAATTGGTTAAGGGAGTTATAATAGCTCTTACCTATCTTCAGGGGATACCAGGCATCGCCACGCTTGACCTTCCGCAACAGCCCCATCTCCTCGGTCTGCTTGCGGAAAGACTCCTTCTCTGCCTGGTACTCCAACTGGAGCAACAGACGCTGTTGCTGTAGTGCCTGTATCGGATTAGTCATAATTTGGCTGCAAAGTTACAATTAATTTTTGCAATATACAAAAAATGTCGTAACTTTGCAGCCGAAATGAAACAGATACTTTTAATCAACGATGTGGTAGGCTACGGAAAAGTGGGTATGGGAGCCATGCTGCCCATCCTCTCCTACCTTGGCATTCCCACGTACAGTCTGCCGACGGCACTCGTCTCGAACACGCTCGACTACGGGTCATTCAACATACAGGACACCACCGACTATATCCGTGGCACGCTGCCCGTATGGAAGCAGCTCGGATTCTCGTTTGATGCCATCTGTACAGGTCTGATGTTCAGCGACGAACAGGCAAAGCTCGTGGCAGGTTATTGCAAGGAGCAAGGCGATCTGGGGACCTGGGTCTTCGTAGACCCCATCCTTGGCGATGGCGGACGACTCTATAATGGAGTTAGCCAGAAACAGGTGGAGCTGATGCGCGACATGGTGGCAGTGGCCCACCTCACCTTCCCGAACTATACCGAGGCCTGCTATCTGACAAATACACCGATTAAGATGGAAGGCATCACCTGGGAAGAGGCTGGCGACCTGCTCGACAAACTGCGCGACATTGGTTGTAAGTCGGCTCTTATCACCAGTTGTAAGATCGACGGCCAGAATGCCGTGGCAGGCTACAACCATTTTGAAGACCACTACTTCCATCTGGAATACCACGAGATTCCCGGACTCTTCCACGGTACGGGCGACATCTTCTCGGCTGTCCTCATCGGACATCTGCTGAATGGCGAGCCTATGAAGACGTCCACCCGGACGGCTATGGACACCGTGTTCCGCATGATCGACCGCTACAAGGATACCGATGACAAAAACCGAGGCATCCCCATTGAGAAGTGCCTCGATCTCTTGTGATTCATATAAACAAGCACAGATATGCTTTCATAAGCGATAACCGGGAAAGCTACGATACTTTGTATGGAATTTAGTTAAATGTCGTTAATTCATCTGTTAATTGCTGATTTACCACTGCCAGAGCGGTTTACCTATCCCTTCTGCTACGAGCCTCATCCGCTCTGCCTGATGGCTGCCGAGGAGGTAAAACGGGAGATTGAGCGCATCCAGCCGACGGAGGGAAAGATGTTTGGTGTGTTGGTGGTGAAAGCCGAAGAGGGATTAGGTTTTTTGGCGGCTTATTCCGGACTTCTTGAAGGACGTAACGACTGGCCCTACTTCGTGCCGCCCGTTTTCGATGCCCAACAGCCTGACGGCCATTTCAAACAGACAGAACGGGTAATATCAGCCAAGGGTGGCGACAAACAGATGTCGCAGGAACTGCAGTTATGGCTTTTCCACCAATACCGGATGCTGAACGCCAAAGGCGAGACAAAAGACCTGGTGGACATCTGGCAGGACTATCATTGCTCTCCCCGGATTCGCAACAGATACCCCTTGCCGCCTGGTGGCACTGGCGACTGCTGTGCACCGAAACTCCTGCAATACGCCTTTAGCCATGGCTTAAGGCCCGTCTGCATGGCCGAGTTCTGGTGGGGGGAGTCGCCAAAGAGCGAGATCCGTCACCACGGACAGTTTTACCCTGCCTGCCGGGGCAAGTGCAAGCCCATCCTCACCTGGATGCTGCAGGGTCTTGACGTAGACCCCAACCCGGAAGAAACTGGGGCATCCCATCTAACCATCGAAGTCATCTACCAAGACACGACGCTGGCCGTCATCAACAAGCCTTCAGGATTGCTGAGTGTTCCCGGACGTACGGAAGACTACTCCGTAGCCACCATCGCCATGGAGCGCTGGCCGGGTTCCTTGCCCGTCCACCGTCTGGACATGGGCACATCAGGTCTGATGGTCATTGCCAAAACCAAAGAGGCCTATGTGTCGTTACAGGAACAATTCGTGAAACGCACCGTCAAGAAGCGTTATATCGCCCTCGTTGAGGGTATCGTGAAGGAGCCCAAAGGCCGTATCACCCTACCCTTGATCTTCGACCCGATGAATCGTCCCCGCCAGATGGTAGACTACCAGCGGGGCAAG
>Ga0247608_10003842_pt1 | contig 17228 bp, 15 predicted proteins | sample 176DNAGHGlowgp2_FD_193490 | JGI IMG/M metagenome (GOLD analysis project Ga0247608, IMG submission 193490) | Sheep rumen microbial communities from Palmerston North, Manawatu-Wanganui, New Zealand - 1766 DNA GHGlow gp2 | ecosystem: Host-associated > Mammals > Digestive system > Stomach > Rumen ... | reverse complement strand
AATCGCTATGAAAATATAAAATCTAAACATGATCTTTTTATTTTTATATTAACTTATTAATTTTTTTAACACGTTTCATTTTTATAAGAAAAATACACAATAAGTCAATATATTTTATTGTTAATTCATTGTTGATGTACTGCAGTGGTCAAATTTCGTACTCGAAAAAAGATGGTTTGCACACACCATCATTGTTCAGTTTATACCTATATTTTCAGCAGATTGAAAACTCAAAAAACCTCAAACCTGGAGGTGCGGAGAGTTGAACTCCGGTCTAAAAGGCATGCATATAAAATTCTACCACTATAGATTTCTTTTCATCCAGATTTTTTTAAGTTAGATTAATAGGATAGCGAAAGAAAAGAATCAAACTTATTCACTTTTTATTAATCCAACTATAAGTTTCCTACTATAAGACGACCTTCATTCTAGCAGGAGTCAAAATGAAGGTTAATGAATTAGCAGTAAGCGTAAGCTTTAACTAATCCAGCTCTTGCAAGAAGAGACTTTACGCTATTGTTAGCATTATTTTTTTGATCCATGATTAGCCTCTAGGAATCCTCGAGAAGTGGCTATCTATACACATGGGATCCTCCCATCAAATCCAAAATTCACCCCCATGCGTGTTTTGATTATAATCATTCACTATAAAAATTCAATTAAAGTCAAATTAGTTAATAGAATCTTGAAGAAATTAAGAAAAAGATTAAAGTCAAAATTATGAAGATTATTTTTACTTAATAAATATGTTATATATATGGAAAACTTAACTATCCTAGTGATTAATCCTTGATCTACATCTACCAAAATTTCTGTATTTAATGGCAAAGAGGAAGTTTTCAAAGAGAATATTAAACACTCTTCTGAAGAATTAAAAGGATTTAAAACTGTATCTGAACAATTTCCTTTTCGTAGAGATATTATTATTAAAAAATTAAATGATTCATGATATGAAATTGCTGAATTTGATGCAATTGTTTGAAGATGAGGGCTCTTAAAACCTATTCCATCTGGAGTTTATGAAGTAAATAAATCAATGATAGATGATTTACTATCTCCAAAGACTAAACAACATGCAAGTAATTTAGGAGCTTTAATTGCCAATGATCTTGCTAAAAAATCTAATCACGCAAAAGCTTTTATTGCTGATCCTGTCGTTGTGGATGAATTAAGTGATATAGCACGTGTTTCATGACATCCTAAATTTAAAAGAATTTCTATTTTTCATGCCCTAAATCAAAAGGCAATTGGCCGCCAATTTGCTGAAGAACAGTGAAAAAGGTATGAAGATCTGAATTTAATTATTGTACATATGTGATGAGGTGTGTCTATATGAGCTCATAAAAAATGAAAAGTTGTAGATGTAAACCAAGCTCTTTGATGAGAGTGACCATTTTCTCCTGAAAGAAGTTGAACATTACCAGTGGATGATGTAATTCGTATGTGTTATAGCTGAGAATATTCAGAGGATGAAATGATGAAACTTGTTAACTGAAATTGATGACTAGTTTGATTTTTATGAACTAATAATGCTTATGAAGCTGAGCTTAAAGCATTAGATGGAGATAAAGAATATAAATTTATTCTTGAGGCTTTTTGTTACCAAGTTGCTAAATATATATGATCTATGATGACTGTATTAGAATGAGATGTTGATGCAATATTATTAACTTGATGAATGGCTAATAGTAAACGAATATGTGAACAAATTACTAAACGTGTGGAAAAGATTGCCCCTGTATACTACTATCCAGGAGAAGATGAAATGAGAGCGTTAGCAAATAATTGATTAAATGCACTATTATGAAATTTTCCTATAAATGAGTATTAAATTTAATAGAAACTTTTTATCACCTCACTAAACAAAGATCTACATATTGATTGGCTTTCTTTTTGAATTCTTGGAGTTCTATTCACGTAAAAGGTTCTCCAATAAAATTTGGATCTAATGTTTCTTCTGGAAGAAAATTTTGTAAGTATCGAACCTTTATTCATTTTAAATACATTCACATTTCTTCAATATCATCTAGTGTATGAAATCATTTTATTAATGTTGAACGATATTCATAATCTACTACCCCACTTTTAAGGAAATCTAAAAGTGCTTTATAGTTTTCTAAAAATTTTCATAATTCTGAAACTCATGACCATTTTTCATAATTTGAAAGTGGTCACTTTAAATCCACTGCTACATAATCTAAAACTCACCCTTCAACCATTTTTTTTACTATATCAAAATTATGTCCATTTGTATCTAATTTTACACTAAATCACATATTTTTAACTTTTTTAGCGAAATCATATAAGTCTGGTTGTAAAGTTGGTTCTCAGCCACATATACTAACTCAATCAATTAACCCTTTTCTTTGTTTTAAAAAATTAAAAATAACTTCTTCTGGAATTTGTTGACTACGATAACGTGCAATTAATTCTGGCAAAACTGCTTGTGAATTATAACAAAAAGGACAACGAAATTGGCATCATGCCGTAAAAACTATACTTGCTACCTTTCATGGATAATCAACTAGTGTAGTTTGCTGTATCCCCGTAATCTGCATTTCAAATTAATTTTTATTCCATAAAATTTGTCATTATACTACATAGCTCAGATTCATGCTTTGATCAATGTGTTTCATAAAAAACTTTTACACAAAAACGCATTTCTGCTGGAGATCATCATTGCAATTCAGCATTATCCGCTGTCTCTACTGGTGTATCTACATTTTTTTTATAAATTCCATATATACGTACAATTCTATAATAGTCTACTCAATTTCATAATAATTCTTTCATCTCTCATGTGAGAACATCACTTCATGATAAATATTTATATGTTCATGTGAAATTTAATTTTGCTTCATTTCTTTGCTCATCATAAGTATCCCTAAAAAATCAGTCTAAAGAATAAAAGTTATCAACATCTTCAATACTTAAACCTGATGCGTAAATATACTTATTATCTCATGTTATACCTTCATTCAAAATATATATTCATCAAGTAAACAAATTGCCATCATAGCCACAATTATTTCCTCCTGTACCTACATATAACCGGGTATTGTCTTTTTTTCAAGAACATTTTCTTCGATTAGTATCTCTTATATTATACATCATTTCTACTCATTCTCTAGCAAAATTTGTAGCTCTTACTGATAATCTAGTATTGTCCATAAAATTGAATGCTTTACTTATTGCAACGATAATTCATGAAACCAAAATTGCGAAAACAGTACAAACTAAAATAACCTCTACCAATGTAAATCATCTCATTTTGCTTTTTATTAATTTTAGTAACATGTATGTAGATTGGTAAAATAAAAATTTAACTGTGTTAAATTAATTAAATTGGAACTAATAAATATTATTTGTGCTAGGTTATAATACTGCTATCAATAAAATAATTTGCATATTTCTTACTAAATATTATAGTACAAAATAAAGATAATAAATCAATATTTTATTCCTAGCAAACAATATGGTTTGGATATGATATATAATTGTCGCAGTATACATTGCTATAACTTTTTGGGCAATTTTAATGTGAATTGAAAAAATGGCTAGAGTTATTATATGAAATTACATTGTATGAATAACGTCTTTTGCTTTTTGAAATATCATACATCAATGAATAACTTGGTTAATATCTCAACCTGATTCATCATTTCTTGGTATTTCGTATGAAAAATATGCAAACTTTCTTTCTGCAGGTCAATTAACTTTTGTTTTACTACTTTTTGTTGGATTAATACGAATTATATATGCTTGTTGAAGAATTCAAGTATCTTTTTGAACTAAAGTTACTACCGAAAAACTATATTTCATAATTTTAATCCCTATAACCGTTTTAAGTTTTATAATTTGACCATATATTGCGTTAAATGCTGATGGTATCCAAGCACTTAGTTATATAGAGAATAATATTGCACAAACATTTTGATTCTTGATACCATTAGTAAAACATATACCTTTTTGGATGTTTATAAATTGAGTTATTTTCATAATATTATCTAGTCGTATAAATTTTAAAATATCTGTTTCCGCCAAAGCTACAAAATTACCTGAATGAGTTTAAAAAATCCTGATAGAAATTTGCGAAATTTTTAAAAATAAATATAATTATGGTGAAGATATTTACCATAATGAAGTAGCAATGAAGGTGATGTTTCCACAACACATAAAAAAATGATTCTTTTCTGGAGTTGCTTTTTCTGTTATGTGATTTTCTATTAGTTTTGTACAATTAATCATACTGGCTATTTGAATAGTTCTTGCTCTGTGCGTATTCTCTACTTTTAGTAATTCTGGCGCAAAGTGAGTTGGATTAGTTTTTGCAATAATAATATTTGTAATATTTTTGATTATTGCTTTTTTTCAAATCTCAGAATTAAGTCTTTTAGCATTCATAGCAAAAAAAATTAAAGACGTATTTTTAGATGTGTCAAAGAAATTTCAAGTAAATTATATTAAGCATAATCCTACTGAAATTACCATTTCAAAAGCAAAACAAGAAAAATGAAAACAAAGGATTGAGATTAAAGAAGAATTAGATATTTCCAAATTAAATAAAATTGAAAAATGATGAATTCTATAATAAAGTTTCTCTTGACTACATTTGATAAATTTCTACTATGAAGTTAGTTTTACTTTTTGACAGATATAAATATGCCAAAATCTACTTTTAACAAAAACATGGAAAAAGTTTCTGCAGAATTTGATAGAGTTGCAGATGATGTAAAAGATACTGCTGAAGAAATTGGAAGTCGATGGAGTACATCTACTACCGAAGAAAAGTTTACTATGATTATCGGTATAATCTTACTTGTATTTGCATTAATACAACTTAGAATGATCTTACGATGAATTGTATTATTGACTCTATGATTGCTTTGTGTTTCTGGATTTTTTGATCGCCCTTTAAGAGACTTAATTCGTTATTGTAAAAAAGAATTTGGAAGTAAAAAGAATGCGGTTTCTTCTAGTGCAAAAACTGTTGAAAAATGATCATCTAGAGTCTCTAAGAAAAAGTAGATTTTATTACTGAAAGATTGATAACTAGACCTTAGAACTATTCTGAGGTCTTTTTATAAATCTCAAATAGTGAATAAATGAATTAATACTTTGTTAAATATCGCATTCTTTGAATCCTTAGAATCACTATCGATTAGTCATCTAAATAAAGATATAAACTGATTTTTATACTTACTTTTACCATACTTTGCATAAACAGCATCAATAGCGTCTATTAAATTGTTTGCTAATTTTTTATCATGATCCGTCATTTTATAATATCAATTATATGGTGTATAATCCTCACTTGGTTTTCATCATAAACCGATAAAAGTATCTCTATCAACAACCACAAACGCATCTGTAATTAATGTTCTAGATCATTGAGCTAGAACTTTACCTGAATATACCATTGCTGAGCTTGCTCCTGCATCAAGAAATAGTGCATTATAGCATCAAAATTGTTCTTTTAAGTATGAAGCCATATCCCAAACACTCATTGTTCAAACAATTCACATGTAAATAGTGTCTCATTCTTTTGTAGAACAAATAAAATTTCTATTTCATTTTCACGTTAGCTTACTATCAATATATTCAGAAGCCCCAGCTGTAACATCGTCTCAATCTATTAATAGAACAGGAAAATTTGATATTCAGAAATACAGGTCTCGAATACGATCGGCATTTATATTACTTATTAAACCAACATCTGAATCACTAATCTTATTTTGTACAAATAAAGGATTTCCATCTCTAGTAAATCAGAATATTCATCTTATACTTGTATCTGGCCAAAATTTACTATAACTTGCACCATCTCATTTAAAAACTCTCTCATAGTAACTGAAAGTTGTATCACAATTAGAATAATCTTTCGGACAAAAAAATGCTCAATTTATTGAAGATATTCATCAAACTTTTTTTGTAAGTGACTGAATCGTTTCTCATCACTCTCCTGCTACTGAGGAAACAACAAAATGTTCTCAATCAAGAATCACTTTGATAACTCTAATTGCATGTCATCAACGATTTTCTATTAATATTTCCTGATAAGCAGATGATATATTAAATGAAAATATAATTGAAAACGTAAAGATTATAAATATTCGGTATATTTTTAATGTTCTCCACATTTTTAAAATGATTTATAAAAGTAAATACAGTATATAGTAGGATTTTATAGCTTTAATTTCAAGTGAAAATAGTTTTAGAAAATTTGATTTTTTTTGGTATTATCAATATAATTATCATATATTATAGATTCTTTACTATCTGAATATCTAGCAAATGAATAAGTTGATAATTAGAAAGAAAGAAAAAAAGACGATTGGAAGAACCATCAGATTTTGTATAGATTTTTTTGTGTTTGTTTGTTGTTCAATTATTATATTTAACTTGCATCCTATGGATGAGAATGAATCACAATATGATTCTAATTTAGAAAAACCTAAAATGATATATATCTTTCACGATTATAAATGAAATGAATATATATTGAATGATGCTGTTCATGGTGCTGCTAGTGACTGGTCTTATTTATTTGAAGATGTAATTCCTGAAGATTTAGAATGAAATAATGGTAGAACTAACAATTCTCTACCTTCTGATGAAAATGATCTACAATCTACCAGCTGAATAAATGATGAAGAAACTGGTTGAGATAGAGACGATTCAGCTCCAGTAGTTAAAGATAATCAGGTTTCTTTTGGTGATATTATTTCAGATTTATGAATTAATGGAGATTTTTCATGAATAGAATATAGTCAAACCAAAGATAAAAATGATAATCTGTTAATTATTGATTTATCTAGCACATGAAAAAACGCAGATTTATCTAATAATAACCATACTGGTATTACAGATTATTATACAGTTACTGAGGAATCCTGAGATGATAAAAACAATACTTTAATAATTGAAAAGATTGATGATAACTACGATAATAATCAGGTCCCTGTAATAGATGATGATAATCAGCAGAATCAACCAACTGCTAAAATTTTTAGTTTCGTTGAAGAAGGTCGAATCATACCTATATTAATTCCTTGGAATCAATTACAATTTAACAATTGATCGATAGGCTATATAGATGGCTCATGATATTTTTATTTATCAAACTCATCGGGAAATATATGATCTGGCATTACAATCATAGATGATTATGCTGATTGTATGACTCCATGGTGATATAAAATTGTGCATTGAGACAGTGTTCTGGCTTATAAACAGATGAAAAGCACTCCAGATATGTGTCATATCGAAAGAAGATTATGCCGAAATGGAAAGTTATCTTGAACATACACACAACAATGATGTACTATTAATAAGGATTACACTTATGAAACACGATGATGAACAAATTCATCGAAAAGTAATACGACTACAAACAAAGGAGCAACTACAACTACTACAAATAATACTAACATTCAGCATCCAAATTGATATACAACTGATATTAAACCTTTATGAACATGATCTTTTGTATTTGATAGACCTAGTCAAACATCGACTCCTGAATTTCACGTAAGTAATAATGTTAGAGATGATAATATTGATTTAGATCAGACAAAAAGGCCACATTGGAATTGTATTACACCTCGGTGAGAAGAAGTAAAACATTGACAATTTGTACAAGCATTTAAGCATTCTAATTGATTTAGTGATGCTCCGTGTGAAGCTCAGATTCGTCTTTGTACAATGTGAGAATTAATGTGAACATATACAGAATCATCATGCAAAACATGGGATACTTCATTAATTGATTGGATTAATTGATCTCCAACTCGAGATACTTTTTCAGAAGAAAAACTGCAGTGGATTAGGAAACAAATAAAAGATGAAGAAAAAAATTATAATAAAGCTCGCAAGACTGTGAAATACAATGAAAATCATGATGAAATTTTATCAATATTAGATAACAATAATTAATTTTAGATGTATGATTTGTATTTTTTTATTAAGATTGGCAAATTTATTATTTCATCATCTAGCGCCCTTTTATTCCAATGTTTTTTGCCACATTTCGAACAAATAAATAGTATTTTATAATCAGAATTTTTAATTTGGTATTCTACTGGATACATTATTCATTTACAAATTGATTTTCTGTCTCATGGAATCATTCAATCCACATGTAAAGAAGTAAAGCAATACGGACAATGATTCCTACATGTTTTTATTGCTGGAGATATTTCTTTTCAACAATTTATACAAATGAAAGATTCATTTATTTTTTTCATATCTGATATTTTGAACAAAAAATGAACCAAGTAGCCGTAACCGGATAGATCTCTCCCCCTATGACATCAAAGTGGGTAGCTCGTGAGGGTCTAGGACCGACGATACCGGCTCCCTGAGGCAGAGTGGGAAATTTGATGCAATACCCGATCTCGCACTACTTAGTCTAATGCTAGTAGTATATAAAATTTTTATAAATTCAAGAAATTTAATATTTTGAAATACTAAAATTTTAAAATGCTGATTGTAATTGGTGAAAAACCTACAATCAGCACTCTAAAATTTTATTTAAGCGAATAAACTAAAATGGCATTTCTTCATCCATTTCAGGTATTGATTCTGCTTCATCAACTCAGAAACTTTCATCTTCAGCTCATTCTCACTTTGAATCTAAGAAAATGAAACTATCGACAATAATTTCAGTAGAGAATTTATCTACTCATTCACTATCTTGCCACTTTCTGGTTCTTAATCTTCATTCTACGTATATTCTTTTCCCTTTTACTAGATATTTTCATAATACTTCAGCTCATTTTCAATAAGCGACGCATCTATGATACTCAGCATCTTCCATTGTATTACCTTCCTTGTTTGTATACTTTCTGTTTGTTGCCACAGTAAAGTTTACAACTGGAGTTCATGTTGCCTCAATTGTCTTAACTTGTAAATTGTTTGTTGCTCTTCATATGAGCATAACCTTATTCAAATCCATTGCCATCACATAAAATATTATATTATAAAACACCTCATTTAAGGTACTCGTTTTGATATGTAACAATATTTAGATAAAAATCAAATCTTTTTTAATAAAATTAAGTTTTATCTAATTTTTGCTTCAAATAATTTAGATTATCATTCGTCATCTTCACTACTATTTAATTTAGCTTTAATAGAAAAGAATACTATAACTCCTCACATTGCTAATAGTCATCATAATAAGATAATTAGAACTATTTTTAACCGCGTAGGAAACTTACTTTTATGCTGATTATCATTTTTATCTGTGGTTGGAATCTGCTTTATTTCTCCATCATCACCAAATACACAATTGTTTGTATACGATGTAAGGTTATAATATTCAAATATAGAACAAAACGATGGACGAATAATTGATGATATATCAGCTTCATCTAATCATCAATCTTTTATTGTTACATCGAACAACCCTGTTAAAATACTTGCTCTCTCATCCGGATTGGTTGTATCCTCTAATTGACTAAATCAGTTTTCTAGTATAGGCCTTATTTTATGATTTTTAGGGATCATAGCTAGTATTTCCTTCTTATTTCTTTCATATTCTGTATCTCATATAACAATCGTATCTGGATTTGCTAAACGCTCTAAAATTGAATATAAAAGCTCTTCTTGATTAGAATCCATTTTTATTCATCATTCCTTTATCTGATCTTTTATTGAAAAGATTGTTGGAGTAACTACTGTTATGTTATTTAGATTTTTACGCAAAACATCTAAAGAACTTTTTAAATTTGTGTTTCAAATGGTGCTATCCTCTAATCAATTTATTAGAATGGTAATATCATCGTATATACCATGTTTTTCTTCATCGAGTTCTAATACATATCATACAAAAGTTATATAAAAATTTTTAAATGTTAATTGTCAATTATTATTAAAATATAATCTTCATATTGTGCTTTCATAATTTGGCTGATATTGGATTTTTGCCATTTTATTACACATTATATCAATATCATTATCTGTTTTTCCATCTCAATCAGAATCTCTTGAAATATCAGTATCTACATAACATGGATCTCCATTTTCATTATTTACGTATATTAAAAGTATATTTTTCATATTGTCTGGTAAAAATATTTCAGGATTTCAATTTGTTAACGTTGTTTCTGGTATTGTTATCATATTTATTCAAGGAGCAATTTTTCAGTTACTAGTATTTGATGAAGTCTTTACCTCATAAGTCTTCTCTGTTTCAATTCAATACTTATTTTTTAAATATAATGATACATTATATGTTCCGTTATCTGGATATTTCCATAAAAAACTATCATTTTGTGTTATTTCCGTAGAAGATTTTATATTTAACTTATCTGGATCTGTTGTAGCAATATGTCTTCTCTGATATTTAGTATTTCACATACTACACTGATTTGTATCAAAGCATATCTGCCTTTGCTGAAACACTCAGAGGCTTATATCTCTAAAAATAACTTTGTTACCATATGAATTGTATAATAAAATGGGCTTTATTCCATTTTTTACAAAAATTTTTGCTCAGTCTCATATTCAAAGTTTTCATCTATATTCAACAGCTGCTTTTGGTATTATTCATTCTTCGTATGGCTCCATAAACGTATACTTTGCTGTATCATTTTTTGTTATTAAATCTCGCTTTCAATCTCATGTAAAATCATAATAAAATGTTCTATCGGTTTCAAAATCTTCATTATTTGATGATATTCTAGAAACAACAGAAAACATTACTTCATCTCATATTTCTATATTTTGCGAACTTGATTTTAACGTTACTGTTGGAGTATCTGAATCATTACATGATGCTGGAAAATAAATTGATGGATTATTAGCTAAATAATCTGAGCAATTAATCATTCATCAATCATTATCATATACTATGACTCAAAATTTATACTCTCATCAAATTCTTGGAATTACAAAATAAGCGTAAGGTGTTGCCATCCGTGTTTCCTTATATTCAAGAATTCTATCTGGATCATCTACATTATAATAATAAAATCTAAGTCTAGATATAGTACCATCTGAGTCTGAAGGGTTAACGGCTGTAACTTTTACTGTAAGATTTGTTGTCCCAGAGCAATCAAATACTGGACCATTTGTAGATTCTGTAGTTGGAGTAAAACCTATAGTTGTATTATTTGACTCCCCGTATTGTGGGAAAGATAATGTTACATTTTTTAATGTTGGAAGTGCATTTTTTACATTAAACCATATTCTTGTTTTATCCTGCTTTCACACATTTGAATCTTTTACTGCCAAATCAACATAATGGCATCATATCTGACTAAATTTATGTGTTAATTGGCTTTTTATTGTAGCTTGTGTCACTCATATTATAGATTCTGGTTCAAAAACATATTGCAGTCACTTTGAATTACCTTGTGTGTTAACAGATATTCCTGGATTTATTGTAAAATTTGCATATCTATCTATTGGGTAAGCTAATTGAACTCATTCTGTTCACGAAAATGCACATTCATCAGAAGCTTGAATATAAAATCATTTATTATTTGTGATTCTATATGCTGCAATTGGATACTCTACTTCTCATATAAAAACTCTATCAGTAACTGTATTATAATTTCAGTCTTTATCATAAACAGATAAGTTAACAGCATAAATTCATTTTTGACCATATATATGTTGAACATCTGTAGCAAATTCACTGTTTATATTTTTACCATCTCAAAAATCCCAGACATAATTAATTACTGAATCTGGTTCATTTATTGTTCACTTAAATTGAATCGTTTTTCATCGCGTAATTGCACCTGGAATTGCTTCAATTTCTGGTCTAAGAATTGATTTTACTTCTATTACCTTAGTAATAGTTGAGAACTCTCCGTATTGATCTGTCACCCTAAGCTTTATAGTATGTTTACCTACTTCATTAAATTGTACAACTATCTTTTTATTATTTTCCTCAGCTGAAATAATTTTATAGTTCTCGGTTGAGAACATCCAAAGATATTCAAGAGAATCTACTCAGTTCAATACATCAACATCTGTTGAATTACTGGCATCTAAAGTGAATTCTGATGGAAACTTTCGTTTACTTGTTGGTGTTACAGTAAATTGTGGAGTTGGAGGAGTTGACTCAACATATAAATCTTTTATATCAACATTTTGTTGAGCTGCAGCATCAGTTATTGTTAATCTGATAAGATAATTTCATGGTTTTGTAAAAATCCTATTTATTTTTTTAATTTGTTCTGTTACCAATTTGTCTCAATTTTCATCAAATATTTCCCAAATATATGTATTCAACTTGGATTTTATAGAATATGACGCTCAACCATCAAATGCAAATATTGTTGATGTATTTCATACTGATGGCGTTTGTTTTATAACCGAAACAGGATCCGATATATATATCTTATAGGTTTCTGAAACGGAGTTGTTCTCATTATCTCTTGTTGTTAATGTTACTGAATATTCTCAATTATCTTTTAAAACTATTCATTTTGTATATCATGGCGCTCAACTACTAGTTTCTGTGTGTAAAATTGATCATGATGGATTTTTTATTGTCCATGTATGTGATAATATTTTTCTTCATCATCTTGGCATTGTCGCAGATCCATCAAAAATTACTCATTTTTCTCATTCTGATGTTCAAATTTTAATAGATGATTTTGTTGACATTCTTCTAGTATTTGCATATACTACTATATTAGCAGCTTTTGGAGTAACATTGATGGTTATATCGGATTCTCAATCAAGAATTCAATCCTTCACATTCGAACTACGAACAACAAGATGCACTATGAATTTTCCAGCCTCTTCAAAAGTATAATTAATTACATTTCATTGTCATATCGGTCTATCAACTCATTTTTCATCTCTATAATATCGATAAAAATTTTCTGTAGGAATTGTTTCGTTTGATGGATCTATACTGTTCCTTGCATCAAATGTAACTGTTAATGGAGCCATTCATCCGTTTGGGTTTGATGATACACTAGCTTTCACTGTATATGAAGCGTTTATATTAGAAACCGCTTGTTGGAGCATTTTATAACAAGAGTTTCACATAAAATTTTCCATATTTGTATATGAATAATTTTTAGATAAATCATTTGCTAAAAGTAAACATTTCTCGTATACAGTTTTATAATCTTTGGTTAAATGAGGGAAACTCTTGTTAAAATGACTATATAATTCGGAAAACATACTTGAATCTATATCCATATCTAGATCATATCTGGATCTGATTGTTCTGAAGAGATCTCGTATTTTTTCTCGATCATCTACAAATTCATAATTTGCATAATAGTGCTTAGGTACATTATTTGATGAAATTGTTACTTGAGCATTTGTGAATGGAATTAATCACAAAAATGATAGCAAACCAAATAAAAATAATTTTTTTCGTGTGATACATATAAATTTTTTCATGAATGGTATAAATATATGTAAATATGATACTCTATTCAATTATAATCAAACCCATTTTAAAAGTCAAAAAATATGCTATAAATTTATACATTATTACTACTTTCTTTATTGATTTTATTATGATTTATTTTCTAATTTTTCTTGCATAAAAAGCTTAAAATTTTATAGTGTAGTTACTTTTAACAAAAAGCTACTAATAATGTGAGATTCTAAAAATAAGTTTTACGTTATATGGAAATGAAAAAATATTTGAATTTTTAATTCTTGGGAAGAATGTAAAAAAAATGTAATTTGATTTTCTGATGCTAAATATAAAAGTTTTTCACATAAAAAAGACGCAGAAATAGCATTAAAAGAATGATGGGAAAAATACTATAAAGATAAAGATAAAAAACATAGTGTTATAAATGATTTTGATATACCTTATTTCTCTAATGGTATTGCAGTAGATGCGGCATGTTCTGGCAATCCATGAGAAATGGAATACAGATGAATTGAACTGAAAACATGAATAGAAATATTTCATGAAAGTTTTATGATTTGAACGAATAATATTTGAGAATTTTTAGCTATTGTTCATTGATTAAAATATTTATGAAATGATAATAGGGTTGTATATAGTGATTCAAAAATAGCAATATCTCGAGTAAATCAATGAAAATGTAAGACATTATTAAATTCAAAGAAAAACTTAAAATATGATTTTTCTGAACTTTTTATAGCTATTCAATCAGCTGAAAATTGGCTAAAAGAAAATGAGATCAAACATAATATTCTTAAATGGAACACTGAAAAACGATGAGAAATTCCTGCTGATTTTTGAAGAAAATAATTTTAGACAGAATATAATAGAATGCATAAATTAACTTATCGTACTATAACTAATGAGTTCCACTATGAAATACCGAAAATTAAGTGATCTAAATTTTTGACGTATCTTTTTCCATGTGAGGACAAAGAAAATATAGATTTTTTTTTAGAAAAAATAAGAAAGGAGCATTTTTCAGCGACCCATCACTGTTCTGCTTATAGATTATGAATACAAATTCATGAAGATTTATTTTGAAATATCTTAATTGATCCCAAGATATCTAAAAGTAATGATGATGGAGAACCTACTAATACAGCTTGAAAACCAATTTTAAATATACTCGAATGAGAAAAACTTTTGAATGTACTAGCTATTGTTGTAAGATATTTTTGAGGAACATTATTGTGAGTCTGAGGACTGATTCAAGCTTATAGTCAAGCGACAAAAGATGCTATAAAAAATTGTAAAATAGTAGAAAAAGAAATTTTAAAAAAATTTGAATTAATTCATGAGTATAATCAAACTCCATTAATTGCTCATTTAATGGAAAAATATGATATAAAACTAATTTCTGAAACTTGCAATGAAAAATCTAAAAAAATTCTAGCCATAAATCAATGATTATTCTCTGATTTTAATGAAGAACTTTTTGAATCTAGCAACTGAAGTTTAAGTATTAAATAAAAAATTTATTAATTAAAGAAAAGAGCCTTTTAGACTCTTTTCTAATAAAATATATTCTGAATTATAAATTTGCTATTTCATCTTGCAATGCTTCAATTTGAGATTGAAGTTGCAATCTTTTTTGTTCTTTTTCATCAACTATATTTGTTTCTGTCTGATTTGAAACTGATATATTTGATAATTTACTAATTGATTGATTTGTACTATTAAAAGATTCTTTTAGATAATCATAAATTATTTGTTGATTTTCGATAATATCCGATAGTGGTTTTTGAATCCATGCCATATCTCATGTTAGTACATTTCATTCATCGTCAGCCATATCAGAATCACAGTTCTTTTCTTTCGCTACAGCACACCAATCAACATTCTCCAATGCTGAAGATAAAGCAGGATCGCATACTTTTGTTTGAATATTGTTCGGAAGAAGGTTGACTAACCATTCATTATTTAAAACTTGTGTTCATAAATTTCAAAATCATAAACACAACAATAATACAATTGCTGCAACAATCCAAAATAACGTCGTCCGTAAGAATGTTTTCATGTTTGTTTTTGTAAAAAATAAAGCTTTTATTGTTTATTCTCTAACATATTCAAAATCTGCTTCATATGATTACCTAACACCAATTGAAAATCTTCTGGTATTGGAGCATAAACATTTATCAGATTTTTATCTTTATCAGAGAAACTGTACCTATAACAATGTAGCAATTGTCTTTGAATATGCAAGAGCTTATTACACTTCCTGTTTATCGCAGCATTTCAATAAATTAAATCTCATATGATTGGAAATCACTCACTAGCTACATGTACACGGATTTGATGCATTCTACCTGTGTGGAGTTTTACGCGAAGTAGAGAAATTATTCCCAAATCATGATGATAAAATGTTTTGACAGTAAAAATTTCTGTTTTTGATTCTAATCATCAAAACTTTGCTATATTCATTTGTGCACGATCAAAATGTATATTATAACTTTTTTCAAGAGGTTTGTCTATAATCAGGTGATTTGGTGTCTTTCAAGAAACAATAGTAAGATATTCTTTATTAATTTCACGATCACGAATAATTTGGTTAAAATATTGGAGTGAATCATATGTTTTAGCTGCAATAAGTACTCATGAAGTATCTTTATCTAATCTGTAACCAAAAGCTGGTTTAAAAGTTCATGTTTCATATTCTTTTGTATAACATTCCAAATAATCATTCATTGAAAGATCTTTTCGATGTTTATTGCTTTCATGGGCAACTACTCATATTGGTTTATTAAATGCAATTCGTTCGGCATCTTCATACAAAATTAGGGGTAAAATATCTTCTTTTGTTAATTTTTTCATTAGCTTTTGTTTAAAAGAAATTCATGAAATATGTTCTTTTTTTCAGAATAAATCCGATGGAAAAGAAATTTTATCTCATATTTGAATACGATAATCCTCTTTACATCTTTTTGAATTTATTAAGACTTCTCACTTGCGAATAGCTGAATAAATATCTGTTAATTTTGTAGTTGGATAATTTTTACAATATTTACGCAAAAAACGATCAAAACGCTGATTTGAACTACTTTTATCAATTATAATTATTGTTTGATTTTCTGACATTAATTTCTATTTAATATAACAATTAATAAATTAATAAAAAAACGTACTATTATTTCAAGAATGATTTATTTTATATTATGATACTATACTCAAACCCTGAAATATATTTCTTTATCAACTATCTCTCTTTTACTTCCCCATTTAAGAGATGATATTTCCTTAATAATCTGTACTTTTTCTGGTGTGTTACGATAAGGCATTCAATGAGGAAATCATGGATACAATACTTTTGATTTAAATGTGAATGGCCTAGTTTGTTGGTTATTTATTGAAATTTTACATGCTCCCATAAAAGCTTCTGTTGAAGTTAAATCAGTCTGATTAAATTCTGGCTCAAATTCTTTTTGTAAAAATTCTGCATCTGGAGCTCATGTCTTGAATATAAACATATTTCATATATTACCAAAAATTGTTTTGGACATATCCATGTTTCACCCTAATCATTCTTTTTTAAGCTGCTCTATATATTGGTGGGCTACTACCAATCAAACCTTATATTTTCTGGCTTCTGAAAGGATCGATTCAAAAGAAGCTGATACATAATTTTGAAATTCATCAACATACAAATAATGAGGAACTCTCTCTGATTCTGGAATTTTTGCTCTTTTTAGAGCAGCAAGTTTAACTTGCATCGCTATAATTTTTCCAACTAACTTTGAAGTTTCTTCACCCGCAATTCATTTTGCAAGATTCATTAATATTATTTTCTTTTCTTGCATAGCATCATAAATTTTGAATGCTGATTTAGGTT
>Ga0247608_10003841_pt1 | contig 17229 bp, 13 predicted proteins | sample 176DNAGHGlowgp2_FD_193490 | JGI IMG/M metagenome (GOLD analysis project Ga0247608, IMG submission 193490) | Sheep rumen microbial communities from Palmerston North, Manawatu-Wanganui, New Zealand - 1766 DNA GHGlow gp2 | ecosystem: Host-associated > Mammals > Digestive system > Stomach > Rumen ... | reverse complement strand
ATCAATTATTTCGAACTAATAAAATGTTACCACATATAACGTACAAAAGTGGCTGTTCCTTTGTTTGGACGGATAATAAGAGAATCATTAAACTCATTCTCATAGTTTAAAGAATTAAAGACATATTCGTCACCCCTTTTCTCCCAATTCTCATTGGCACTACACACACTATCAAGAGTAGATATCATGGATTTTATGTTGGCATCCTTAAATACCATTTGATAAGTATCCTTAAAGTCATCAGCCATAACATGCTCATTCTTGTAGCTTGTTATTTCATAAGGTGGCAGAGTTATTCCAGCCCCAATGCCATCCAAGAGTTTGTCCATATTGGAAGAACTGTAGAACGAACGATTAGTACTGTAGTAATCCCAGCCGATTAGTATCAAGGGGATGCCTATAGAAATCAGGACCCTATACAGTAGCCTGATCTTTCCTTTCAAAATCCATTTGTTGACAATCCATAGGGCAATTATTAATACTATGAATAAAACCACAAAGATTATTGCAGCATTTATCCCCCAGAATAATAGTTGTAATTCGCTCATATGTTTAACAATTATTGAATCATAACATGTTTATCTCATGCTGTTCATTGTTTCAATTATCAACAATGTCACTTTCCTTTATATTTCTTTGATCCTTCTAATAACTCTTTTAATTGCTTTAGGTGAATCAATGATGCTGTTATTTCCATTCCGTACTCGCCTTTCCCATATAAAGACAAATATTTCTCATATGCCTCAATTGTATTGAGAGACTTAGCATTTCTATAAGCAAGATACTCGTCTTTCCAAACTATGCTGTCCAGTTTTGCATATTCCTTCTCAGCATTTGCTCGATATTTTTCTGGTGCATTATCTATTATATATTTCCAATCTCCCATAGTCTCTGCTGTACTGCATAAAATATTGGCAGCAAAAACTATTTCGCCTTTACTTTCTTCTAAGTAATAGCCGCTTTTGTTTTCTGCAACATATCTGTTTAACTTTATTAAATCTTTAGACCCTTCTATTTGTCTTGATATGTATTCCTTTGCTGTCGAATCGAAAAAATGAAATGTTGTTCTACTTAAATATCTATCACCATTAACAATAGAAAAATTATCTTCTGTATACCGTTTTGTAGATTCTCGATTTATTACATCTTGTATAAAACAACTTCTAAACTTATGCCAATCATCATCATATGCGAAATAACAAAGAATCGTTATTATACCTAAAATAGTATGTACAACTTTTGTTCTTAAAGGTAATTGTGGGATATGGGATGAGCAAAACCACAATATCGTCCCAAAGAACAGAATAACAGAAGCCCATCTAAACATATGCAAACACGTTTCCCATTCATGAGTAAAATGATAATATCGTGCCGTTATCCACAAGCCTGCATAAAGAAGAACTACAAGTCTTATTGAAATCTTCTTTATCAAAATCGTTTTCTTTCTTTTCCTTTCTTCCTCTTTTTCCCGTTTTTCCTCTTCAACAATCCTCTTCTTATCTTCATTTGCTTTTATTGCATTGTCTATTATCGGCTGATATTTATTAGCTTCTTCTGGTCCTATAATAGAGCAAAGTTGTTTCATTCTCATTTTTAAAGATTCTACTCTTTTGTCGGATATTTCAATATCACGCCTTTCGATATCCCTGACAAGCGAATCTGCTCGTTCAATTAGTTCTATCTCTTTCTGTTTTCTAGCATTTTTCCTTTGGGTATCTACATATTCTTTTACTCTAATAAAATATGTATTAATATCGTTAACGGAAGAAAATACTAAATGTTTCTGATATAATAAAAGATGCTCGTTTGATTGGTCAAACTGAAAAATGATAATTTCTTCGTTATAATAGACGCAATGCAAATAGAGACTCTCCCCATCCATAGACAACAATAGCGAATTATTATCTTTCAAAGAATAAGTACCATTAATTCCTCTCCCATTATCCATTATGTGGAGGGTTTGGGGATAGCAAAACATCAAATCTTGTGGTTTTTCATTTGAGACATATAGTTTCCACTCATAGGTAATTAGTCTCTTGCTGAAATCTGAAGTAGAGCCTCCGTATCCAGAAAAGATTGAAGAATTAAAAAGGAATGTCGTAAACCTTATCTTATTAATATGCACACACTGTTCATTTTCTTGAATTACATTGTCTTCTATATCAATATTACCAATAATACCCAATTCTTTTAATCTCCAAAAACAATCAAATGTTGCTTGAACATCAACTGAAGAGTCATGGGCATCAACTAATTCTTTATTGAACAACTTATAATACAATTCAGACAGTTTAGGCCATTTGTATCCATTATCATAACGAGGAATACGGCAGAAGTTTGTAGATGACAACATAGTACAAATAGTTGGCTTGGTTTCAAGCATATCAACATACTTGTCAATGCAATTTTCGTCAAGGTGCTTTTCATTACCTTTTCTATATATTTCAGCTGCCACAACATTTTTATCAAATGATATATTATGGCCAACAATAAACGACACCTGCTGAATATCCCGTAGGAAACGATCCAGTATATTATTGAGTTTTTCTCCTTCTTCTAATGCTCGTTCTGTTGTAATCCCATGTACTTTGGCTAATTCTGGAGGAATTGAGAAACCTTCAGGTTTTACGATATAATTTTGTCTTGAGATAATTTGTCCTCGGACATTAGATACAATCCAACTAATCTGTACGATTCGAGGCCAATTTGTTACATCAGAACTCGGTGCCTCCCAATCTCTTGGCAGTCCAGTAGTTTCTGTGTCGAAAAAAAATAGCAATAATCTATCCTTTGTATCTTTTGTTAGTATTTGTTCTTGTTCCACCATTTTGTCTTTTAACTCTGGCAATAAGGCAACAAATTTTGCACTTGATCCTTTGGGAATATATATGTTTTTTAAATTAGGGCAATCAAAGAATACATCTTCTGTAATACTTTTAATGAAGTAGGGAAGAAAAACCGATATCAGACCTATACAGTCTGCTAAAGCACCTGTTCCGATGCTTATAACAGAGTTGGGAATATCAACCGATGTCAATCCTGAGCAACCAGAAAAAGCAGCTGTTCCAATACTTGTCACGGAGTTGGGAATTTTAACCGATGTCAGACCCGAACAGTTTTCGAAAGCACGTGCTCCTATGCTTATCACAGAGTTGGGAATATCGACCGATGTTAATCCTGAGCAGTTATAGAATGCCCAGTTCCCAATACTTGTCACGGAGTTGGGAATAGTTACCGATTTAAGCCCTGAACAACCATTGAATGCACCTAATCCAATGCTTGTCACGGAATTGGGAATATCAACATATGTTAGACCTGAGCAGTTATAGAAAGCCCAGTTCCCGATGTTTTTTACGGAGTTTGGGATTATAATCGATGTCAACCTCTTGCAGTTCCAAAATGCTTTTTCTGCAATATTATCTACACCATCTGGAATTATTAGTTCACCCTCAAATGTTATATCGCAACTAATAATAGTGCGACCATCTTCTGAATATATTAAAGCATTGTCCATATTACTTCTTATTAGATGGAATTATTATATCAACTCTGGAATTTGGAAGGACATATCATCCAATTCTATATAGGTAGATTTGTAACCAACCTCACTTAATCGTTGGTAAAATAGGGTCTGGTCAATATCCAAACCTTTTTCACAGACACTACCAAAATCCTGTTTTTTTAGGATATATGGATTAATCTCGAAAGAATCTTTACCATATAAGTATCCAACAATATAATGTGGTAGTATTCCGCACTTATAAGTTATTTCTCTTTGTACTGGAAAAATTGCATGACTAACAATGGGGAAACCGATGCTTTTAACAATTACTGATAGTTTTTCTGTTTTATCGTATGTAATCACATTCTTCCGAGAAATTTTTGTCCACCCAACAATTTCTATTCCATCATTCTGCCACCCCATAATATTACGAATATTCATATCACGAGAAGTGGAAAGGAAATAACTGTTCCTGCCATATCCAGCCAACCCTACGGTATGCAGTAGAGAAACATAATAGTCCTTTATTTTTCGTTTTTCTTTTTCGTCCAATTTGTCTATTCTTTTCAGCCATTCCTCTTCTGTCATATTGCTCCAGAAAGAAACGAAAGATGGTTCCTTCTTGCAGAAAGTATCTACGGCATCTATGGTTTTATGACTCTTGAGTGCTTTTTCGACAAATACTTTTTTGTATTTTTTGTATATGAAACTGAAGACTTCATCCTTTATCTCAGATATGTCTTTATTAAATGTCTTTTGATCGAGTTCTTCATAAAACAACTTTCCTTTGTCACCATATAAGAAAATGTGTTCAGAAAGCAACTCTATATTATTAGTTCTCGTTCTATACTGCATTTCCAAATATGAATCTCCAACATGCCTATAAACAACAGAAACTCTAAATAAGGCATTAAGAAAAGATTCTAATATCTTCTTTTCTTCCTCTGAGACAGGATTACCTTTACAGGTTAGAGTCTTATTTAATAATCTATTTAGTTTCCTATTCATATTGATCAAAGGGGGGTGTTACCAAAGATCTGGGTTTAATGAAGCATCATCATCTGAGAAATCAAAATAAGAAGGTTTAATCTCGCGAAATTGAGGATTCCTTTCGTTTAAAGATTTGATTGTTATTTTGCCTTCAATTTTAAGAGGCTGGTAAGGTCGGATATTATTTTTATAATAACTCAAGAGTTCGGAATACAGACTTTCATCCCCAGATCTTACGTTGATGTTGAATCTTTTCAACCTTTCTAACCAAGCATTTGAAGTTTCTTTTTCATAAATTACCTTATCTTGAAAATCAAATGGTTCAGTATCTATGTTATAACCATACAGATAATCATCAACTTCGCTATTATAAACTCCATCGATGAGCCACTCATTAGACTCGCCGATTGTCTCAACAGCTCCCATAAAAGTGAGATTCTTCAGACTTGTACAACCATCAATGACTCCATTTCCTATGGTAATAACAGATTGTGGTATAATAATGGTTTCTAAATCACAACAACATCCAAACGCTCTGTCTCCAATGCATCTTAAATTGTTAGGCAATTCTAAATCTTGCAGTTTAAGACAACCTTCAAAAGCGTGATTCCCAATTATTGTGACATCATCTGGAACAAAGAATTCAGCAATGGATTTACATCCTTGAAAAGCATAATCATCGATTTTGTCAAGCCAAATGGGTAAACAAACGTCTTCTAACTCGATGCAATTTTTAAAAACACCTATGCCTATCTTCTTTAGTTCCCCTGGAAATGTAACTTTCTTTAATGATGTACATCCCTCAAAAGCATAGTCTGCAATGACATCAACACTATCTGGCAAAAATATCTCTGACAATTTACAGCAATTGCGAAATCCATCTATTTGTTTTATTTCATTTGAGAACATAACTTTTTCCAGACTGCAATCAGCAAAAGCATCGTAACCAATTGAGATTAGGCTTTTGGGAAATGAGACGGAAGTGATACTATCACAACCATTGAATGCATTATCTGCGATTTCCTCAACTCCATCGGGTATTAATAATTTGCCATACAAGTTTTTGTCGTACCCAACAATTGTGCGACCATTTCTTGAATATTTTAGTCCTAAACCTATTTCGTTTGTTATCATGAGAAATGTAACTATAGATTATTTTGTTGATACCAATAACTCCCTCACATCCACGTCGAGATACTTGGCGATATCGTAGAGTTGTTCCACTGATGGCTGCACCTTGTTGGTCATCCAGCGTGAAACAGTACCAATATTGCGACCCATTTGCTCAGAGAGCCATGTGCCAGTCTTCTCTTTCTCGGCAAGTACGATCTTAAGTCGATTATAATGTTGTCTATCCATACCGTTATTAGTTACCCATCGCCCAACATTAGGCGTTTCGTGTGCAAATTTAATAAATTATATGCAATGGAACAAACAATATGGTATATTTCTCATGGATTATCAATAAAGGATGGCAGAGCTTGCTCATTTTACTCGCCATCCTGTTCTCCCAAAATGGATTTTTGGGGTATTAGGCTGCCCCTAAAAAAATAGTCCACACAAAGGCAAGCCTTTTTAAGTGGAATCCTCATTGATTTCAGAGTTAGTATTAGGTGGTGCAATTGCCAAATTGAGGATGTGAACAGTGACTCTTCGGTACTCCCTTTTGATTTCAATGACACCCATCTTTTGTAGTGATTTCAAGAATATCATAACTGTCTTCCTGTCCCAGTTCCAACGTTCGGATAGATCTTGATAAGCTATGAAAAAGGGAATCTCAAGGGCATAATATCCGAACACTTTAAAGTCCTTGATTTGTTGTTCGTATTTTCTTTTTCCCAGATTTTGTTCGACATTCGACATGGGCTGTCTGCTAACTATATGTATATCAGCTGGTTGCGCTTTCTTGATATGGGCTTCATTCGACATAAACCCGACATTTATCCGACATAATTCGACATTCATCCGACATAAATCCGTCATATTCTGACTCTTTAAGTAGTCTAAACTCCCCTTTTACCCGTCATACTCTGATACTATCCTCCTAGCAGACTCTTCAATTCTCTAGAGAATTGGAGACTTTAGTCCGTCCAAACTCTCAGAAAGTACGTCACAAACCTTTCAATTCTCGAGAGAATTGAAAGGTCTACTCCCTGTATGCTTCAACTCATCAACCTATATATGCTCACTTTGGCCTATCTAAACACTCATTCTGCATCCATATTTGGCACAATAATCCTGTTTTTATGTCAGATGTATGTCGGATGAATGTCGAATGAATGTCAGATGGGCGATGTTGGAAATGTATGTAAACATCACTATATCAGACAAATACAAATCTAACTATGTCGAATGTCATTAGTTTTTAGGATTACATCGTGATGACAATTTACAAAAGATAGTCTTTCATCACCGTGACGGTTTTCGTCACGATTTCCGTCACTCGCGCCAAAATTGATTGAAATCTGGGAAAAAGAAAAGGAGCTGAAACCCTTTTGTTTTCAGCTCCTTCGCTTCTGTCGGGATTACTGGACTCGAACCAGCGACCTCGCGCCCCCCAGACGTGTGCGCTACCAACTGCGCTAAATCCCGAACACTTTTGCTTGGCACCGACCTCTGTTTTGTCGAATGCGGGTGCAAAGGTACATACTTTTTCCGAATCAGCCAAATTTTCTGGCAACTTTTTATTCTTTTTTCTAAATTTTACCCCATTAAGGCTTATGAATTCAAATAATATTCGTATCTTTGCATGCTCAACAATACGATACAACAGAAATGGAACAATATAGACTAACGGCTCCCAAGCAGCTGAACCAAACCATCTGCCTGCCTGCCTCAAAGAGTATCTCCAACCGCGCGCTGATCATCTATGCCCTCAGTGGTGGCATGCACATGCCTAAGAATCTCAGCGACTGCGATGATACGGAAGTGATCATTCATGCCCTTCGCCACATGCCTAAGGAGATAAACATCAAGGCTGCAGGCACGGCCATGCGTTTTATGACAGCCTACCTCAGTGTGATGAGAGGCACCCATACCATCACCGGCACAGAACGCATGAAACAACGGCCGATCGGTATTCTGGTGGATGCACTCAGAAGTCTCGGAGCCGACATCGACTATGTAGGAGCCGAAGGCTATCCCCCACTCCGCATTACAGGAAAGACGCTCAAGGGCGGCCTGCTGGCCATCCCAGGCAACGTGAGTTCACAGTATATCTCTGCCTTGCTGATGATAGGACCGATGCTCGAGGACGGACTGACACTCCAACTGACGGGTGACATCATCTCACGACCCTACATCGACCTGACACTGTGGACGATGGGCGAGTTTGGTGCCGATGCAGAATGGACATCGGCAGACACCATCACCGTCAAGCACAAGCCCTATCAGGGGCGTGACTATTTTATCGAGAACGACTGGAGCGGAGCCAGCTACTGGTATGAGATGGTGGCCCTTAGTAAGAGTCGTGATGCAGAGATCAGACTGACAGGACTGATGGACGGCTCAAAACAAGGCGACTCCGTGACACGATACATCTTTAGTCTGTTAGGCGTGAAGACCACCTTCCAGACCAAGGAAGAGGGTGTTCCCCAGGCCATCACCATCACCAAGAACGGCAGATGCGTGCCCCGTCTGGAGTACGACTTCATAAACTCCCCCGATCTGGCACAGACCTTCGTGGTGACCTGTGCCGCAAAGGGCATCCCCTTCCACTTCAAAGGACTCTCTACCCTGAAGATCAAGGAAACCGACCGTATAGAAGCCCTGAAACGGGAGATGCGGAAGCTTGGCTTCGTATTGCACGACGTCGACGACTGCGAGCTCTTTTGGGACGGAGAACGTTGTGAGCCCTCCATGGAAGAGGGTATCGACACCTACGACGACCATCGCATGGCACTGGCTTTTGCCCCTTATGCCCTGGTATGCGAAGGACTCAAGATCAACAATCCCCATGTGGTCACCAAATCCTATCCTCATTTCTGGGACGACCTGAAGCTAGCCGGATTTGATGTAGAAACAATCAACGAAGAATGAGTTTTGCCATTGTCTGCATAGGAATGATTGTGGTACTGGGCATCGTGGCCGCAGTAGCCAATAGGTTTGATAAGGGTGATGACACCGTCAGACAAGGGCACGACTGTTCCACCTGTACAGAGGCAGAAGAGGGCAACTGCAAGATTCATTGTCTGATAGAAGAAAAGAAAAAGAAAGAACTAAAGGTTGAAACATAGGAAGTGGTACATAGGGCTGATAGCGGCAACCATCGCCTTGGCCATGGTCAGCTGCTCGACGCAGAAGAACACGGCGCAGTCACGCTGGTGGCACTCCTTCAATGCCCGCTATAATACCTATTTCAACGGTTCACAGGCCTTTATCGAGGGAAACCTCGAGAAAGAGAAAGGCAATAAGGACAACTACACCGAACTGATTCCCCTCTATACGGTTGGCAACAAACAGAGCCGGGATATAGGCAAGGGGCAGTTCGACCGTACCATCGAGAAATGCGAGAAAGCCATCCATCAACACAGTATCAAGGCCAAGCCCGAGTGGAACAGCAGCAAGCGAAAGACTGCCAAAGACCGTGAGTGGCTGGGGCGCAGGGAGTATAATCCTTTTTTATGGAAAGCCTGGCTGCTACTAGGCAAGGCGCAGTTCCAGAAGGGAGCTTTCGACGAGGCTGCAGCCACCTTCTCGTATATGAGTCGGCTCTACCATACACAGCCATTGATGAATGGACTGGCAAGGGCCTGGCTTGCCAAATGCTATACGGAGTTGGGATGGAAATACGATGCTGAGGACGTGATCCGCAACATGAGTCGCGACTCCATGGACTTCCGGGCAGTGAAGGACTGGGACTATACCTATGCCAACTACTACATCCGACTGGGTGACTACCAGAAAGCCATCCCCTATCTGAGAAAGGTCATCAAACATGAGCGTCGCAGCATCCAGCGAGCCAGAGAGTGGTTCCTGATGGGACAGATACAGAATCTTGTCGGCAACCGCGAGGAAGCTTACCGGGCTTTCGGGAAGGTGATTGGCTGTCATCCACCCTACGAACTGGAGTTCAATGCCCGCATTGCCCAGACGGAAGTGGCTGCCAGCAGCGACAGCCGGCAGATGATCAGCAAACTCAGGCGTATGGCAGCCTCAGATAACAATGCAGAATATCTGGATCAGGTCTACTACGCCATCGGCAACATCCACATGACCCGTCGCGACACCACTGAGGCCATCAGAGCCTATGAGAAAGGCAACAGGCTCTCCACCAGAAACGGCATCGAGAAAGGTGTTCTACTGCTGACGTTAGGTAATATCTATTGGGAGAAGGAGCAGTTTGCCGATGCCCAGCGTTGTTATGGCGAAGCCATCGGCCTGCTCGACAAGGAGCGTCCCGACTACGAAGCGCTTTCCAACCGTTCCAAGATCCTCGACGAGTTGGTGCCCTACACCAACACCATCCACCTGCAAGACTCACTTCTGGCACTCGCCACGATGCCCGAGGCAGAACGTAATAAAGCCATCGACCGGGTGATTGATGCCTTGAAGAAGAAAGAGAAGGAAGAGCGCGATGCCCAGTTGGAGCAAGAGGCTGCCGCAGCTGCCAATGCCTCACAGGCAGCGAGGGCAGATAATAATAGGGCAGTGACACCCACTATGCCTTCGGCGGGCAACGGGCAATGGTATTTCTATAATCCCACAGCCGTCAGTCAGGGAAAGGCCACCTTCCAGCGCCAATGGGGCAAACGCGAGAATATCGACAACTGGCAACGCATCAACCAGACCGTTATCAGTCTGAAGGGAGACACCCCTGAAGATCAGCAAGACCAAGAGGATCCGGAGACCGCCATGGATCAGGAACGCCCCCTCTCCCCGACGGACTCCATCGCTGCCGATCCTCATGAGCGCGACTATTATCTGGCACAGATACCCTTCACTGCAGAACAGCAGGCAGAGTGCCACACGCTCCTCCAGGAAGCCCTGTTCCGCGCAGGCATCATCCTGAAAGACAAGATGGATCATCTGAGGCTCAGTGAGCAATACCTCCGCAGGCTGACAAGCGACTATCCCGGCTATGAGCATGCCGATGAAGCCTGGTATCATCTCTATCTGCTCTATCTGCGTCAGGGGAATCATCTCCAAGCCAACAACTGTATCAGTCACCTGAAGGCAGAGCATCCCGAGAGCGAATGGACTATCCTGTTGACAGACCCCTACTATGCAGAGAATGCCAAGTTTGGCGAGCACATCGAAGACTCGCTCTATGCAGCCACTTATGAAGCCTTCAAGCAGGATCGTACAGATATGGTAAAAGCCAATGCCTCACTCTCTGCGAAGCGTTTCCCACAGGGTGCCAACCGTGCCAAGTTCCTCTTCATCGACGGCATGAGCCGACTCAACGACGGCGATGGTGACGGTTGTTTGGAACTGCTGCGGGAGGTGGTGGAGAGATATCCCGACAGCGAGGTCAGTCCGTTGGCTGGTATGATTATCAAAGGCGTTCAGGATGGCAGACGACTGCATGGCGGCAAATTTGACATCGGCGATGTATGGACCATGAGGGATATAACGCTGACACACGACTCCACCATTGTAGACACGCTCAGCACCGAACGCAACCAGCAGTATCTTTTCCTGCTCGTCTATGAGCCCGACTCCGTCAACGAAAACCAGTTGCTCTTCGAGATGGCCCGCTATAACTTCACGAACTTCCTGGTGCGTAACTTCGAAATCCAGATTGATGAAGATAATGGTCTGCACCGGATGATCATCAGCGGTTTCCTCAGTTTTGACGAGGCCATGCAATATGCACGTCAGCTCTATGGCAACAACCAGATGAAAGAGAAGCTAACATCTTGTCGGAGCCTCATCATCAGTGAGGCTAACCTCCAGCTCATCGGCCGACAATTCAGCTACGACGAGTATCAGCAGTTCTACGAGCAGGAGTTTGCGCCCATGCGCATCAGCAAAGAGCAGCTATTGCTCATTCCAGAGGACATGGAACAGCCCGACATCGAAGATACATTGGAGAATCCTGCAACCCCGGATAATCCGGAAGAGACCATTCCTCCAGCACAGCAACCCCGACAGAAACAACCTGTTAAGGATTTCGACTTCGGTGATGACTTTTGGTAAAGGTAAAAAGGTAAAAAAGTGAAAAGGTAAAAATGACGAATGGATTATTATTGTGGGTAGACGATGAGATTGAACAGCTGAAGGCACATATCCTCTTCCTCGAAAAAAAAGGCTATGAGGTGGAGACCGTCAGCAACGGCACCGACGCCATTGATCTCTGTAAGGAGCGCAACTTCGACCTTGTGCTGCTCGATGAGCACATGCCTGGACTCAGTGGACTCGAAACACTTCAGAAGCTGAAGGAAATCCAGCCTTCGTTATCTATCGTCATGGTGACCAAGAGCGAAGAGGAGAACATCATGAACCAAGCCATTGGTCAGAAGATTGCCGACTACCTGATCAAACCCGTCAACCCCAATCAGATCCTGCTCACGCTAAAGAAGAATATCCACCGTCGTGCCATAGAGACCGAGGTGACGCAGAGTCAGTACCAGCAGAACTTCCAGCAGATTGCCATGCAGATTCTGGACTGCAGAACCTGGCAGGACTGGGTTGATATCTATAAGCGACTCGTTCACTGGGAACTGGAACTGAGCGCCACCGACAGCAGTATGACCGAGATGCTGCAGATGCAGAAAGAGGATGCCAACAACGGCTTTGCCAAGTTTATCCGCAAGAACTACCTGGACTGGATCTCCCCCAATGGTGAGCGGCCTATCATGTCGCCCGACATCTTCAAGACCCATGTCTTTCCACGCCTCAATGCAGGTGAGAAAGTGTTCCTCGTCCTGCTCGACAACTTCCGCTACGACCAGTGGCGCATGCTCGCCAAGGAAATCAGTGAACAGTTTGACATCGAAGAGAGCCTCTATTGCAGCATCCTACCCACAGCCACCCAATATGCCCGTAATGCCATCTTCAGTGGACTGATGCCCAACAAGATTGCAGAGATGTTTCCCAACCTCTGGGTTGATGAGGACGAGGAAGAGGGCAAAAACCTGAACGAGGCGCCCCTCATCCAGACACAACTGGAGCGCTATCGTCGGAAGAACACCTTCTCCTATCATAAAATCAACAGTCAGGAAGAGGCCGACAAACTGCTCCAGCAACTCAACACGCTACAGAAGAACGACCTGAATGTGGTGGTGTTCAACTTCATCGACATGCTCAGTCATGCCCGCACCGAGTCGAAGATGGTGCGTGAACTCGCCAACAACGAGAGTGCCTATCGCAGCATCACCCTCTCCTGGTTCCGCCACACCGTCATCTCTGACTTCTTCAGGCAACTGGCACAGACCGACTACAAGGTGATTGTCACCACCGACCATGGCAGTATCCGTTGTACACAACCTGTCAAGATTATTGGCGACCGCAATACAAACACCAACCTGCGTTACAAACTCGGCAAGAACCTGGGTTACGACGACAAGAACCTCTTCGTGATCAAAGAGCCTCAGAAAGCCATGCTCCCCTCACCCAACCTCTCGACGAGCTATGTCTTTGCTACGGGCGACTCGTTCTTTGCCTACCCTAACAATTACAACTATTACGTATCCTACTATCGTGACACCTTCCAGCACGGAGGCATCTCGATGGAGGAAATGATCATACCACTCATTACTTTGGAAAGTAAAAAAGTAAAAAGGTAAAAAAGATATATGGAAATCAAGATTAACGATTTAGACCACATCCGGGAGACAGCCCGGGAGTTTATTGACAACATGGGCAACCGCAAGGTGTTTGCCTTCTATGGCAAGATGGGGGCAGGCAAGACCACCTTCATCAAAGCCGTCTGCGAAGAACTGGGTGTCGAGGATGTCATCACTTCCCCCACGTTCGCCATTATCAATGAATATAGCGGGAAAGACGACACCATCTACCATTTCGACTTCTACCGCATCAAGAAATTGGAAGAAGTCTATGACATGGGCTACGAGGACTACTTCTATAGCGGGGCACTCTGTTTCATCGAGTGGCCGGAGCTCATAGAAGAGGTGCTGCCCGAGGATGCCGTCAAGGTGCAGATCATAGAAAAAGAGGACGGCACGCGCGCCGTCCTCTTCTAAAGGTTCTGTTCCTGATAGTCCAAATCGGCTTGGACGATAAAGAATACGTCCTGGGGGTCGAAAGTCCCGACATTGTCCTTCTTGGCCTGCTTGCATACATAGTCGGCCACTTTCTCCATGTCGATGTCCACTTCCTCGTCATCCCCCTCGAGAATGCCACTGGAGTAATAATAGTCCACAATCGCATCCATGATATAAAGGATGTCGCTGTCGCTGAACAACTCCTTCATGTCAGCAGGGATCTGCGAGCGAATAAAAGCCAGTTCCTGCTGATTCTCCTCCTCATCCTGCCGGATCAGTTCATCAAGACTCGCCATAACTTAAATCAGGGCTTTGATTTTCTCCTCAATCTTTTCCTTTGGCTGGGCACCGATGACCTTATCGACCACCTCGCCATTCTTAAAGAACAGGATGGTAGGGATGTTACGGATACCGAATTCGCCGGTAAGATCCTCATTTTCCTCTACATCGCACTTGCCGATAACGACCTGACCTTCATACTTCTTTGCCATCTCTTCGATAATGGGAGCCACCATACGGCAGGGGCCACACCATGTAGCCCAGAAATCCACTACTAAAGGCAGATTGCCAGTCTTCAAACTCGCAAAGTTCTCACTTGTGATTGTTACTTCCATTGTTTTCTCTTTTTTATTGAAGATTGAAGAGACTTCAACCTTCGGGTTAATACTATGTCGATAATCTCACTGCAAAAGTCGTGCCAATAATCATCAATTAATCTGATAGTCGAGCATCTCATGTTGCTCAATATAGTCAATCAGCTTATGCCGCACATCCACACCTTCGCCCTTGCTCCTCAGCAATACGTGGTTGTGACCTTTCGAATCGCGCAGTTGGAAGAAGAGTTTAGTCTTGCCAGGGTTCTCGCTGATGATCTCACTCAGGTCGGCCACAATCTGTTCGTCCAGCATATCCGTAATCATGGAGATGGTGATGCGGTCGACAGCATTCTCCTTGACGGTCTGCATATACTCTACACTCTGCACTTTCAGTTCCTTGACGTTGCTGTTCTGGAATCGGGCACGCATCTTCGCCATCACATAAACGGCAAAGCCCTCCTGGAACATACCTCTCAAGTTGCCCCAGTCCTCACCAAACAGGGCAATCTCACCACTGCCTTCAAAATCCTCAAGGGTAACGAAACCACAGGGTTTTCCGTTCTTGGTAATTTTCTGACGCACAGCCGTCACGATACCGCCGATGATGATATCCTCACGGTCTGACAACTGTTGAACATCTGCCAATTCGGCACACCTGGTGTTGCACAGGTTGTCCAAAATCAGTTTATACTCGTCCAGCGGATGGGCAGAGAGATAGATTCCCACCAGCTCACGTTCCTTGTTCAGTCGTTCCAGATCGCTCCATCGGGTCTCGCTCTTAGGGATGGGAGGCGTCTGGACTTCCAGATCGTCAAAGCTGCCGAAGAGCGAGTTCTGGGCCTGTGCCTTTTCTGCCTGATAGACCTGTCCATAGCGCACCAGCGTATCCAAGAACGGCTCTCCCTTCGAGTTCTCTGCAAAGAAATCCTCACGCCGGATGCCAAAGCTGTCAAATCCGCCACTGAGCGCCAGACTTTCAAAGGCCTTTCGGTTGACATTGGCCAGATTCACACGCTGGGCAAAGTCGAAGATATCCTTATAGGGGCCGTTCTTTTCGCGTTCGGCGATGATGGCTTGTGCCGCCGATTCACCCATGCCCTTGATGGCACCTAAGCCAAAACGGATCTCGCCATGATGGTTCACACCAAACTTCTCGTACGACTCATTCACATCAGGTCCCAGCGTGGCAATGCCCATCTGCTTACACTCATCCATCAACTTCGTGATTTCCGTAATCTGGTCCCGACGACGACTCATGATGGCTGCCATGAACTCTGCGGGATAGTTGGCCTTGAGATAGGCCGTCTGGTAGGCCACCCATGAGTAGCAGGCTGCATGCGACTTGTTGAAGGCGTAGGATGCAAACGCTTCCCAGTCGCCCCATATCTTGTCGAGAACCTTCGGATCGTGCCCGTTCTTCACACCGCCCTCGATAAACTTCGGCTTCATGGCGTCGACGATATCCTTTTTCTTCTTACCCATCGCTTTACGCAAGGCGTCACTCTCACCTCGGGTGAAGTCAGCCAACAGTCGTGACAGCAACATCACCTGCTCCTGATACACTGTGATGCCATAGGTATCCTTCAGATACTTCTCCATCACAGGGATATCATAGGTGATGGGTTCGTCACCGTGTTTACGACGGATAAACTGGGGGATATACCCCATAGGACCCGGACGGTAGAGGGCGTTCATGGCGATGAGGTCCTCGAAGACGGTGGGCTTCAGCTCGCGCAGATACTTACGCATACCATCCGACTCAAACTGGAAGGTGCCGACGGTACGCCCCTGCTGGTAGAGCTCAAAGGTCTTTGGGTCGTCGATGGGAATCGTGTCGAGATCTACATCGATACCTCGTGTACGCTTGATATTGGCACAGGCTTCCTTCAACTCCGAGAGCGTCTTCAACCCCAGGAAGTCCATCTTGATAAGACCTGTCGATTCAATCACGTGTCCGTCGTACTGCGTACAGTTGGTCTTCGTACCCTTGAAGTCGGGGTCGTCAGCCGTCGAAACCGGCACATGGTCAGAAATCGGATCTCGGCAGATGATGAAACCGCAGGCATGGATACCGGTGCCACGCACCGTACCCTCCAGCATCTTCGCATACTTGATGGTGTTTGCCAAGTGTATATCTGGCGAAGCCTCCGCTTCCCGTAATTCCGGCACGGCCTTGATGGCATTGGGAAGATTCATCTTCGGTGTCTTGCCATCTACATCAGGCAGACGGTCGGGAATGGCCTTACACAAAGCGTTCGAGACCGCAATGGGCACCTTCTCCACGCGCGCCACGTCCTTGATGGAGTTCTTTGTGGCCATCGTGGCATAGGTGATGATATGGGCACAGTTCTCATGACCATACTTATCCATCACCCATTTCAGCACCTTACCTCGTCCGTCATCATCGAAGTCGGTATCGATATCAGGCAGTGAGATACGGTCTGGGTTCAGGAAACGCTCAAACAGCAAGTCGTATTTCAGGGGGTCGATCTTGGTGATTCCCAGACAATAGGCCACCACTGAACCTGCCGCCGAACCACGACCAGGGCCCACCATCACTCCCAGCTCATCGCGTGCGGAGTTGATGAAGTCCTGCACAATCAGGAAGTAGCCAGGGAAACCCATCGTCTTCATAATATGCAACTCAAACTTCACGCGGTCGGCCACGTCCTGAGGTATCGGGTCGCCATAGCGTTTCTTCGCTCCCGCATACGCCAGCTCAGCCAGATAGTCAGCCTCAAACTTGATGCGGTAGATCTTATCGTAGCCACCCAGTTTCTTGATTTTCTTCTCACCATCCTCTGGCGACAACGGGTTCTCGCCGTTCTCATCAGTGGTGAACTCGTCATAGAGCTGCTGTTCGGTGAACTTCTTTCGCCACTCCTCCTCCGTACCGAAACTCTCGGGGATGGGGAAGAACGGCATGATGGGGTCGGCATCCAGACTGTAGGTCTCCACCTTATCTAATATCTCT
>Ga0247608_10003840_pt1 | contig 17230 bp, 13 predicted proteins | sample 176DNAGHGlowgp2_FD_193490 | JGI IMG/M metagenome (GOLD analysis project Ga0247608, IMG submission 193490) | Sheep rumen microbial communities from Palmerston North, Manawatu-Wanganui, New Zealand - 1766 DNA GHGlow gp2 | ecosystem: Host-associated > Mammals > Digestive system > Stomach > Rumen ... | reverse complement strand
CCGCTCGGCACGGGCATCCACCGCCGCATGGTCTATATCGAGTTAGAAGATGGCGCCGACTTCGGCACCGTGGAGAAACTGCTGCTCGCAGACGACTACTTCGCCCACGACGAGACCCATGTGATTCCTGTTCCCTCAGTCGATGCGCTGAATAACGTGGCCCACGGCGTGCATCTGGAGCGTTCCGGCGTGAGCGGTGACACCCACAACCAGCGGTTCGAGTTCAACATGACCATCAACAATCCGGCACTCACCGGTCAGGTGCTTGTGGCCGTCGCCCGCGCGGCTGTGCGTATGAAGGCTGAACAACGGTTCGGAGCTTACACGATGATTGAGATCCCGCCTATCTATATGCTTCCCGGCGACGAAGAACAGCTGATCCGGGCGCTGGTGTAGGGGGTTCGGATGAGCAAATGCTGTAGGGAATATGCTTGCATATTCATTTTGTGCAAAATCAGGATTGTCTGCTAAATGATATACATTAATGAAAACACAGGAGAATTAGATTTGACTGCTGCTTTGGCGGAGGTTTCCCCGCAGCGGCGCGAGCAGGCGCTGAAGTTCCGGCATGAAAACGGAAGGCGCCTTTCCGTGGCCGTTTACCTTCTGTTGAAAAAGGGCCTTCAAGAAGAATACGGAATCACCGCTAATCCTGTTTTTGGCTATTCGGAAGAGGGGAAACCTTTCATCATAGACCATCCTGACATCCATTTCAGCTTCAGTCATTCCGGCGATGTGGCTTTATGCGCCATTAGCGGGCAACCCGTCGGGGCGGATGTGGAAGTGCCCAGGAAAATCTCACCTTCGCTGGTCAGTTACACGATGAATGACGATGAGCAGGCTCAAATCAACGCTTCCCCGGATCCGATGATGCAATTTCTCTTTTTCTGGACTCGCAAGGAGGCTCTCCTCAAACTCACCGGTGAGGGAATCCGCAATAACATGAAAGAAGTATTGGTCGCAATGGAAAAATACCATATTGACACCGTTGTGACGGAGAATTACATTTATTCTGTTGCAAAATTCAAATAAAGGTGTGATTTTTCACACGCTATTCCGCCCTATTTGACAATTTTCCATTCGCCAGGCTGGAGTTCTCCCAAGCTGAGGTCGCTGATTTGGACGCGGATAAGCCGCAGCGTGGGGAAGCCGACGGCGGCGGTCATGTGGCGGACTTGGCGGTTCTTGCCCTCGGTGAGGGTGAGGCGGACCCAGCTGGTGGGGATGTTGGCGCGATAGCGAATGGGCGGCACGCGCTCCCAGAGGCTCTTCGGTGGCAACGCTTTCTCGGCCTTGCAAGGGCGGGTGCGATAACCCTTGATGACAACCCCTTTCCGCAGCTGTTGCAGGGCCTCGTCGGTGATTTCGCCATCCACTTGGGCGAGGTAGGTGCGCGGGTGGGCGTTCTTCGGATCCAGCAGTCTTTTCACTAACCGTCCGTCGTCGGTCAGCAGCAGGGCGCCCTCGCTGTCGTGGTCCAGCCGTCCCGCGGCATAGACGCCGGGCGGGAATCCGAACTCGTTGAGGGCACGGTGTCCCGCCTCGGGGGTGAACTGGCTCAGCACGCCGTAGGGTTTGTTGAAGAGGATGACCATAGGGGGGCTTTTGGATTCGGTCAGATAGAGGTATTGTTACTGGGCCGAATTCACGAGCCGCTGTCCCAACTCGTAGGCGTTTTGCAGGTCAATGGGGAAATGCTCGTCGCGGAATTTGCGTTTGGCCTCCTCGTTGAACATCGTCATGGCATAGCGGGAGTAGTCGTTGAACTGGTACGTGTTGCAGACGTACAGGGTCTCGCAGTGGCCGAAGTTCGCCCGCAGCTGGTCGCCGCAGGTGCCGAGCAGCACGGGGTAATTCCACTCCGGCATCGCCTCCTCGGGGATGTTCATCGTGAAAATCATAGCCGTCTGTTTGGGGATAATGGGGCGTTTGCGTTTGCCTTGCTCGTCAATATCGTATGTGAAGTTGGGGAAGACCAGCCGTTCCAGGAACGAGCGTGTCTCGCCAGTCGGGTAGCTGAGATAGACGGGCGAGCCGACCACAATCACATCGGCCTCGCGGGCTTTCTCGAGCAAAGGTCTCAGTCCGTCGCGGATGGCGCATACTCCGTCGGTCTTGGCGTTCTTCAGCTGGCAGGCGAAACAGCTCTTGCATCCCGTGAATGTGAGGTCATAAAGGTGAACCATTTCGGCTTGCGCCCCCGCCTCCACAGCGCCACGCATGGCACTTTCCAGCAGCAAAGCCGTATTCTTGTTCTTACGCGGACCGCCGTTGACAAACAGCGCTTTAACAGTCTTTTTCTCCATGAACAAAGGGGTTTTAATGATGTGACAAAGATACAAAAAAAGGCAATGCCATGCATTGCCTTTTCTTCCGCGGAGAGAGAGGGATAAGGATAGTCCATTGTAGGTTGATTTTGCAGTGGACAGTATTCATTTAATTGTGTTGCAAATGGGTGAATGCCAGCAAAATATGCATATTTGGTTAAATGGACACGAAGTGTGTTTGTTTGCATGATAATGCCTGTTTTATTGTTACGGTGAAATTTTTTGGAGCGGGAAATGTATGGGAGGGGATAATTCGCCATGTGTGTTTCTCTTCGGGTGGTTAGTTAAAAATACAAAAATATGAGAGATCCTCTGTAAAAACACAACTGTTCGTTTTTCAAAGACGTTTTCAAAGACGTTTTCAAAGACGTTTTCAAAGACGTTTTCAAAGACGTTTTCAAAGACGTTTATAAAGACGTTTATAAAGACGTTTATAAAGACGTTTATAAAGACGTTTTCAAAGACGTTTATAAAGACGTTTATAAAGACGTTTATAAAGACGTTACCGGATTTATTTGAGAATAATCCAAAAACCTTTACCTCTTCCTTTTCTATCTAAAAAGCCTTTCTGTTTCAGCAAGTCTGTACGATATTTCATCGCTCTTTCTCCAATTCCAAGCCTTTCCGAAAGTTGTGCCAACGTCTCTGTAGGATGTTCTTTAACAATAAGATAGGCTTTTTTCAGAGTGTCTTTTAAATCATTGTATTCTTCAATCAAACCGCCATTAACTGTAATGGGCATTCCGACAAAATCTGGATGACATGGAATATCTATCAAAAAGAAAGATCTTTCATCATCAGTTTCTATAATTGCTCGTGGTGAACCATTTGCTTTAAGTGCAGCCTGGATTGTTGGAATACCTGTGGCATGTCCTTCCGTTAACCCCAGTTCTTTAAGAAAATCACCCAACCTACGATTCCTATACCTGCGCGAACGCAAAGCCCTTGCTTGCCGAATAGCATCAGCACTAATTGAACGGTCTGGCCCTGAATAACTTAATATAGTGATTTGGTTTGGTTCAATAGTTATTTCCACGGGTTCATAAAGCTTATAGTCCCTATGATAAAGTGCATTTGTAACACTTTCTTCCAATGCAGCGTATGGATAATTGAAATACTTGATGGGTTCTTGCTTGTTGGACACTTTAATAATTCTCTCCTTTATGACATTTGTTTTCAAGTATTCTAAAGTGGTTCGAATGATATGAGGTACTGTGCCTTTTATTGTAGGTGCCTCTGTCATGTTATCCGGATTTTGCTCACGGCCTTCTGGAAAGATCACAATATCCACTTGACAATACGGAAAAAATTTATCGGGTGTTTCACAGAACATCATAGCTGCGACATTTTTTATACATTGCCGTTCAGATGGACCTGTCAACAAATTCAGGTCTCTCATAAGTACCTCAATGGGCACACGACCTACGCTTTGTGACAGCCGACTACCAGTTGCCACCAAATAATCGCGCAACTGGACCAATGAAATGTCGTCATAACAGATGGAGGAGTTTCCTCTATCATCGAAAGGGATTTTCGCAGAAATCTCTCTCAATTGATCTAGAGTTTCACCGACAGCCTCAATACTATTGGAACCATATCGTACATAGTATTTTGGTTTTTTATGTCTTGCCGTAATATCTTCGGGCACAGTATAAGGTCTCTCCATGCCACTTGGGACCCAAATTGCCAACAAATAATTGCCATCAACCTCTTCCACCGAGATGCGAGGTTGATAGTAAGGTTCTATTAAATGATTAAAACCAACCATTTGCTTTTGCATACTATCTAATTGTTCCATCGGAATTCCTTGAATGGGACGCTCTGCTACACCATTCTTCTCCTTTACTCCGACAAGAATATATCCACCTCCCAGGTTATCTATATCGTTAGCAAAGGCACAAATGGAATGATAGATGCTAATTGGATTCCATCCTGTCTTAAATTCTATTCTATTCGATTCAACTTTTCTTTTGTTCAGCAAGTCTTCAATGTTAATTGGTATTGCCATTGTTATTCCCTTTTTTCAATTCGCAAAAATACATAATTCAGCAATGCGAAAACATCGGTTGTTTATTCTTAGGGCAAACAAATATAGACACTGAAGCAGGCTGTAAAAGTAGCGAGTTAATAGTGAACCGAATGGAATCAGAGTTAGTTACGTTATTTGATTTTTATACTTTCTTAATTTCCTTGCCTTTGAAGTATTCCGAAAAATGCTACTTTTGCAACCTTATTTGCCAAAAAAATATCGTATTATGCCGAATTCCAAAAATGCAGACGTCCGCATCAAGGTCATTGACCGCTGTCTGAGTGACAAAAACCGCAAGTATTCGATGGCGGAGATGATGGAATTATGCAATGAGGAGTTGGAACTACACGATTTCCCGCCCGTGTCGGCAATGAACACCATTCGCGGCGATATAGAACAGATTCAACGGATATACGCCCCGAATGCGGATGTGGAAAGTTTCCGGGAGGGGCGGAACATCCGCTATCACTATGCCGATCCCGATTTCTCCATCTACAGGCCGCTGCTGAAGCCCGAGGAGACGGCACAGCTCATCCAGACACTCTGCTTGCTGAAACGGTTCAAGGGGATGCCGCAGTTCGACTGGATCAGCGAGATTTCTGATCGTTTGGGCGCTTCGTTGAAAATCGATGAGGTTTCCACGGACGAGGTGGTCGGGTTTGACGAGAACATGGATTTGGAAGGGCTGGACCACTTCACGCCGCTGTTCAACGCCATCAGCGAACAGCGGACGTTGTGCATCACCTACAAAAGTTTCAGACAGGACCAAGAGCTGGAATACGTGGTCTATCCCTATTATCTGAAACAGTATAACAAGCGGTGGTTCCTGATTGCCAGGAATGAGGGTTATGAGACGTTGACCAACTACGCCCTTGACCGTATTCTGGGCATCAAAGAGACGGATGAGCCGTTCCAACCCGCCGGCATCAACTTCGCCGACTATTTTGACGAGATGATCGGGGTGTCCAAAGATTCAAACGCGGAGCCCACGCTCGTTAAGCTATGGGTTTCTTCGGTCTCGTGGCCGTACGTCCGCACCAAGCCGCTCCATGGCACGCAAAAGAAGGTCGGTGAGGATGCCACTGGTGCCGTCATCACCATCGAAGTGTATCTGAACTACGAGCTGGAGCAACTGATCCTGTCCTTCGGCGAGAACATGGAAGTGCTTGAACCGAAATGGTTTAGGGAGAAGATAAAGACGAGGATTGGGAAGGAATTGGAAAGGTATGGGGAATAGGTTCAGTATGAGTGAACATGAAAGTTGTATTTTTGCTGGCAAAAAAATAGTTGTAGAAATACAAGCAATTTGTTTGATAACAGATAGATGTAATGGCTAATAAGAACAAGAATATAGAGATTTCTTCGAATGCACAAATAGAAGTGACAGTTTTGTCAGTTGATGAGATGGGGCGTGTCATCACTTCTGGAGGTGAAGGTTTTTCCTATGGTATCCTTTTACCTCAAAATGTATTCGTCAACTCTACGCCTGTTCCTATCGAAAAAGCCATTTCGTTCACAAAAGAAACTTGTGCAAGGGGGTCGAAATTCAAGGCAGAGATCAAGCAAATAATTGAAAAGCAAGGTATATTGATTGCTCTACTAACGCATAATGTTAATATCATAAAAGAGATTAATCTTCCATTTGAACGGTTAAGAGAGGGGGCGAAGTATTATCTTATCGTTGATGCTATCCAATCGGACTATTACAAACTCTCTTTAGAGGGTTTGCCTATGATGGGTTATATTGAAAAGTCTGCTCTTGAGGACAAACAGTGTACAGCAGGAACCACATTAAGTTTGCGTTTGGATCGAAAAGGAGAGAATTTATTCCAGTATCTTCATTTTCAACCCCTTAATGATTTAAAACAAATTCAAACGGTAAATTGCATTGATCGATCGAATGAAGAAACAGAGATTGTCTTTAGCCAATTGTTTTCTGAGACAGAAAGAAATTTACTTTCTAATGAAGACGTTGAATTTGCGAAAAAACTGATAAAGAAATATCCTTCTTTAAATCGGGAAGACGCATTTTTAGATGATTTATGTTGCTTGTGTTGTCGATACGACTCCAAACTCGAAATCACTATATCAAGTTTAAACAAGTCCATCTCTCATGCATTAACTTCATCCTCTTATTGGATGAAATATTATCACGACAAGAATTACGAGGAAGAACATTTGCTATTGTTTAACTCTGATGACATTGTTATGTTGATTTTGTTGGAAAACAACGAATTGGTAATTAAAGAACTCTATCATGATAGGACCAACCTCGCAGCAAAACGGTTATTGAAAGCAAACTCTGATGCATGTTTGAAACTCGATGCTGGAAAATTACATATTCTCAACAAATATCAATCTGTCCCTTATGGCTTCTCTGTCGATGATGCTCTTGGTTACATTGAGGAAATGCAGAATCTACACGACGGGCTGCTGAAAGATTTGAAAGAGAATCTTGTAGTGTTTAGAAAAGACAATGCAACAGATTTCGAGATTCTCAAGGAAATTATTTCATTCGAGAAAGACAAAGAAAAGGAAAACAACGGAGATATTGTTTTTGTGAGGAAAGAGTCCAACATTGAACGAACAACATCTTCTTATTATTCTTCTGGGGTGGCTTTTTACTTCGATTTGCCTTCATCTGAATATAGCCGATTGGTCAACGAAGAGATAGATGACGATGTTTATGTGTCAATAACTGATGAAAATGGGAAGCCATTACGTTCAGGCCTGCTAACTTACGATACGGAATCCCGTAGAGCGTGTATAGAATTTCCAAACAAAGACAATAATGTAGATTCAGATAGAGTACGGGAAGGGTTCTATTTAAAGAAACGAAATGCTACAGAACATCTTAAATTACAAGTAGAGGCGTTGTCTCGTTTCATCCAAAATAAAGGAACCTCTTTCTATGATGAGATGATGAGCGGGGCGCTCCCTTCTCCAATAATCACAGAAGAAATAGACAATATTGGTTTTTTTGATAAGAAGTTACAAGAAGCCTCGAAAGACAACAACCAACCTCTTGCTGTAAAGCGTGCTTTGGGGAATCAGAAAGTGGTTCTTGTTCAAGGTCCTCCGGGAACAGGCAAGACCACAGTTATAGTTGAAATTGTGCGACAGTTGGTTAAGCAAGGCCGTAAAGTTCTTGTATGTAGTCAGGCACACGCGGCTGTTGACAATATCGTTGAGAAACTAAAGGAAATTCCGCAAGAAGAGCAAGAAATTCTTTCAATGTCAATTGGCAATGAGGGCGAAGAAGAGTCTTGGGGAGAGGGCTTTAATCCTGAAGACTATAAATTGTTTCTCAATAACAACAAGCAACTTATCAAACACCTGACCAATGGTGAAACGGACGCTGATATTCAACAACTAATTGAAACCCAATTTATTTATGGTAGCACCATAGCGAAACAGTATAATGAATCACACGGATACATTCTGAGACATTATGCAGACAACCCATCTTTATATGAATGTTCGGAAAACATTGTAGATAAGCTTCTGATGGAATCCGATAAGTTTTCTTATAGTCTGTTGGAGACATGCAGATACCAAACAATGGATGTCATTCTTGGTACATGTATTGGAATTGGAATGAACAAGATTCTCAAGCGAGGTGTCATTAAATTTGATACAGTTATAGTAGATGAGGCAGCTAAAGCTAATTTGGCTGAAAGTATTGTGCCGTTAGAGTTAGGGGAGCGATATGTATTAGTGGGTGACGACAAACAGTTACCACCTTATTCTGATCCCGAAATAATAGAAGCTTATCTAAAGGATGTGTCTCGTCATACAAAGGCAAAATTAGACTATAGTGATATATTAAAGACTGTTACCACATCTTTGTTTCAAAAGATTCACGAATCTGACAATTTCCCCCAAGAATGTATCACTATGCTGAATTATCAGTACAGAATGCATCCAGACATTGGTGAATTGATATCAAACGTGTTTTATGACGGAAAAGTAAATATGGGTCACAACACCTGTATGCAGCAATTATCAATTCCAACACCTTTTGACAATCAAGTTACTTTTATTGACACAAACCGTGGTGACAAGAATCACGGTGGTTATAGTCCCTTTGAACGATTTGAAAGCAACAGTTATTGCAATGACTATGAAGCCAATATAATCTGCGAAGAAATCATCCCTTTATTGCAAAAGACGATAAATATCAGAGAAGTATCAGTAGGTATCATAACTCCTTATAGAGCCCAAAGAAATCTCCTGTGTCATAGTATCAAAGATGATGACTTCAGAAACTGCGTTTACACAATAGATTCCATTCAAGGAAAAGAGTTCGATATTGTCGTTTTCTCTTTTGTGAGAGCATTTAGAGCTTCTTCAAATCAAAAGGTTGGTTTTTTAGATGATATGAGAAGACTTAATGTTTCGTTAAGTCGTGCCAGAAAGAAACTTATCTTGGTCGGTCATAAAGCGACTCTTGTTAATCCGAAGTTCCATGTTGACCAAAACATAGCTGGAATAAAACCTCATGAGGTCTTCAAAAAGTTATCAGTCGCTTCCTTGACATATAATCAACGAACCAAAGCAGATGTTTTTGAGGAAAAATATCATGTTGGGGATATAATCCCATGTATTGTTGACTCTGTAGCGGAGAACACCATTCATGTGGTTTTCAAGAATGACACAAATTTTTACTATCCCATTCCAGTCTTCAATAAAATCGAAATGGATGCAATTAGAAATTGCAGTGAAGTTTCAATTAAGTTCAAAAGATACAACGTAAACAGAAAACCACTATTCGAGATTACCTCCTTTGTCGATGAAAAAGGTGAAAGTCATGAAGTGTTTTCAATCGAGTCCTATACTGATGAATACCCTTTAGGAGAAGAAGTGTTAGTTACATATACGGGGAAAGATGAAAAAGGAGACATTAGAGTTATACACCATAGCTTTCAAGGTAAGATCCCGAGGAGTACCTACTTCCCAGGTGCACTAAATAATCTGAATGAAGGACAAGCAATAAGAGCAAGAGTATACTACGTTGACATCGAACATCAATTAATATCCTTTTGTCCCATTTTAGAAGAAAATATTGTCCCATACATACTCAATGGTACAATAAAGAACTTTTGTTGTAAGGTTGTGAATAAGCCGTCAATCGGACATGTTGAATTTGAATTTGATGGGGGCTTTGCTGCAATATTCAATATTCAGCCTCTTCTCTGGTACAATTTTTTAGAAATCGGCAATACTTATGCGTCGATAGGTTATGACACAGAAAGAGCTTGTGCTATCATACATAGAGATAGGTATTTTAAGCCTTTTGTTGAAAAGCATGCCGTTGAAGACGAAATCACCGGTGAGGTCGTACATGTTGGTCGTAACACTGTCGCCATAGCTGATAACTTTCCTGGATACATTCAAGTTGGCGATTGTAAACATCTTAAGGAAGGTGATGTGTGTAAATTGGTTATTTATGAGATTAACATGGAACAAAAATATGTGAAATTTAAATTGGCTTAAACTATGAGAAACGATGAAATACAGATGATTGACGAAACCATGCGGTTGTTGAATCGGGAGGTCATAGGGGCAATTTATATTGACTATCCGATTTATCTTCTACACCTTGAATATAAAAAGAGAAACGATGATCCTATGTTTTTCATAGATTGGGCCATCATACATTTTGTAAATAGTCAGTCTAATCCGGATTTTGTATCCGTTTCCAAAATAATTGGAATGGATTATCGATTGGTACAATACAGAATTAATATTCTTAAAGAAGATGGGATGCTCATAGACAAGGGTAATAGTTACAAAATAACAGACATTGGAAAATCATACTTCTTTAATGAAGAAGGCGAAACCCCTTATGTTAATGCAAGTTCTGATTTCCTAATTGATGGAAAGGACTTGTCCATAATGCCGGACATCTTTTACGAAGACAAGGGATTCATTACTTTTAATGAAAATTCGATTTATCCTCGAACTATTCTAAAGGGAGCGAACGACATGTCGGTCAAAAAAGTGCTTTCTAAAATTGAAAGAATGAGTGATGAGAGAAAAATAGCAGTTGGATTGCCTGCCGAAAGCAAAGATTTTCGTAGTGTCGACGCCCCGTCTCCAGGTCTGTTAAGGTTGTTTCTTGTGTTTAGTTGCGACCATCACAACAACTCTTATAAAGACATTGTTTACAGCAAACAAATCATTGATATTCCTTCGCTAAAAGAGATTGTAGGGAAGGCGTACTTCAAGGATGGTTTTGTTTTCAATTACGGATATGACACTTTGAATGTCGATAAACTTCGAGACAAGGTCTTTGTTTTATCAACCCAATATATAAAGAATCTTCTTTCAGGGAAAGACAGTTTTTATTGGAATAAAAATGACGTTTCGGAAGATTGGTTTTCATACGGTAGTGGTTCGCAGCTCCGCCCGCTCAGTATAATACTTAATATGGATAATTTTTCCAAGAATTGGAACCGTCGGGCACTTATCTCATGTTTGAATCTTGGCTATAGGGAATTTAATGACGAGGAACTCTTTTTCCGTGTAACGGTTGTTTCGTCCGATGAATCACTCACTAAACTAATTGACTTCGATAAGCAAATCGAAGGTAGCAAGATATCCTGCAATCTATCCAACATTGATGATATATATGGCCAATATGGGGAAGCTTTTGTGCGAAAAAGTTTGGTTCTATTGGACAGACTGGACTGTTTAGAGACTATAGATAATCGTAAATACATAAATCAGGAGGAACGAAAATGAGTGATAGATATCTGATTAACGACTCTGTAGAGCATTCCTTGACAGATAGCATAAAGTCATTGATAACTTGTACACAAAGGTATATCAAGATTTCAAGTTTTCTGATGCAAGATGCATCTATTTCTAAAATGCTCATGGAATTGGCGAGTTCTGGAAACGCTGCTGTGTTTCTCATCTCTAACAAGAAAGATCAGGAATCAGAGGAATATAAAGAATCCACGATTCTTCCCCAGAATAGTAAAGAGAAGACCGTTGGGTTTGATAATCATGGAAAATTTTTAAAGGAGCTTTATTATTCCGGAGTTCATGTGAGGTTATTAGACAATCTTCATGCCAAGTTTATCATTTCAGATGGAGAAAAAGGACTTGTTATGAGTGCCAATCTGGCTCCAACAAGTTTGAAAGGAAATGTTGAAACAGGAATAGAAATAGGCGATACGGATGTCCAAGAACTCGAGTATGTATTTGACACAATGTATAATCATGCCGATATTGTGCGTTTTCAAGGGGCATATCGTAACGATATAACAGTAAAGGTTGACAACAAACTTGATCCAAAATCAATAGAAAGCATTGGTGGAAATATTCGTTTGACAGTCGCTTCTTCTTCACAAACGAACCTTGATTTGTGTAACGTGCATTCTATCTATGACTCAATCGTAGAAATAATAAGGGAAGCACAACAATACGTGTTTGTTATGACGTGGCATTTTAAACTGATGAAAAAAGGGTCCCTTCAAGAACTTATGAATGCTATTCGCAATGCCAAAAAAAGAGGGGTGAAGGTGTATTTATATTCTAACATTAACAGGCCTGGTCTCTCTTTAGAGTCTTCTCGGCGTGCAATTAACTTCTTGACAGATACGCTTGGGTGTGAATCCTATGGTGATGACAAAAACCACTCTAAGTGCGTGTTGTCAGAATCAAAAGGAATTTTGTTTACAGCAAATATCGATGATGTAAATGGAATGATTAACGGATTCGAAGTGGGTTGTATGATGAATGAGAATCAGCGAAAAATGGCAGAAAATCATATTAGAAAATTAATCAATGGCAAATAACATTAGTAACAATATTCAAGAGTGGCTGAAACTAAGTAATCAAGGATTGTTTGTTGAAGCAAAAAGTTTCTATTTCGACAATTTGTTTGACGAAATCATTGAACGATTTGTTGGCAGAACAGCAGGCACAGACAATAAGTGTGACGTGCTATTCTCTATATTGGGTTTCACCCCTGAGCCGATTATTTTGACACAACGGGCATTGCTCCCAAGCGTTCATGTGATTTTCACCACAAGCAAAGATTACGATAGCGACAGCGAGATTGTTGCATATCTTGAGAAGTATCTTACAAGTGATTATAAAATAGTCAATTTGGAGGACGATTCTTTTGGAACAATTTACAGCAACTTACGTGCCCAAATGAATATTTACCCTTCTACAAAATATGTCATAGATATAACAGGAGGGAAAAAGTCTATGGTCGCAAGTGCCGCTATATTTGCTAAAGATCATAATTGCGATGTGGTTTATGTAGATTACGATGAATACATTCCTACTCTTCGTCGGCCTATGCCCGGCACGGAAAGACTCAATATGGTATATTCCTCAATTGACAATCTACTCGACACCATAGATTTTACCTCTTTTGGGGTTGTAAAGCAAGAAGATGGTGAAAAGCTAAGCCATTCTATTGTTGAAAATGTCAGGTGCGATTTCGACAAAAAACAGCTTGTTTCAATGCCAACTACCGCATCGAAAAAAGATCACGACAATGCTTTTAAGGACTCTTTCAACAAAACGTTCTTGTATTTCGTGGACGAGAAAAAAGGCAATAGAGGTTTATGGTTGCCGAAAGGCATGTCCTTGTCCTTGAATTCAGAGCGAACCATAGTGCTGAAACATGACAAAAGTGGGGAAACATTAAGTCTGCAACGGGCCCAATTGTTCGGTTTCTATAGACGATATAAACAGGGTGTTGAGGATGCCCATCAATTTTTTGATGCATCTTCCCGTAAATCTAAAATATTCAATTCGGCAATCTATAGTTTGTTAAATGCTATAAACTATGAGTTATTTAAAGAAAGAATCTAAACACGAAGATTTATTTAAACTTGTGAATAATTAAACATGAGGTCGCTAACAGAAAAAGAAAAGAAGGTGTGTCATGCATTGCAAGAGCACAAAAATGAGAAGCCAATCCTAATAGGTGAAGTCCTAAGGCGTTTGTTTGACATTGAATGCATTAGCAAAGAACTACTTGGTGATCATGAGGAATATCCATATACTATCAGGTTGGACATCCCTCAAGGAAAATTCAATGAGATTGTAAATAGTTTTAACGAGGCAATTGCCTTGATTCGTGTTCTAGAAGAGAAAGGAATGATTTATCTTCAACCCAATAGTATCGACGATCCTATTGGCCAGTCAGCAACTCTAATGAGATCAACTGAAGATACCAAGATCGAAAATAGAGCGATGTTTGACACCGCTTGTTTTAATTCTTGGAAACTATTAAACAGTTACTATTACCTCACAAATGGATTTGATGATTATGTTGAAAAAAAGTTTAGAACTGTTGAAACCAGACGACATCGACAGGTGATTATTGTTGCATTGATTGGTATTGTTGTTGCTATTGGTATTTCTATTTGCACAACGTGTTGGAATTCTAAACACAATCATATTAAGTTCGAGTCCAAACAATATGAGCAAATAATAGAGCTGATACAACAGAAAGATGTACAGATGTCGAATCAAACCACCAAGATAATTGATGAAATAGACAAAGAAATGAAATCATTAGGGGACTCTGTTTTGTCTGCTGTAAAAGTGATACCCCAAACACCAATTAGATGAATTATTATCCACAACAAATAGGTTCACTATCCCTGAACCTACCCGTTGTATTTTTGCCGCCGAAAATCAACGTTATTATTCATCAAAATTTTGGAGTTATGATTATTTACATTCTCATTGGTTGTTTCGGCTGGCTTTTGGAAGCCGTAGGTGGCGCTTTAATTGGCAAAAATCCCGGAGACATGTTCGGCAAAAAGTAGTTCAAATCTTCTTAATTGCAGGTCAACATTCATCAATTATTCATCAAATATCTCGCTATGAACACTTTCATATACATCATTTTAGCATTGGTCGCGGTTTGCACCGTCTGCACCGTCATTGTTATGGTCAAAGTCTTTTCCAGACAAGAAACCACCTCGGATGTCTCTTCGAAAGACTTCGACCGCTTGGAAGGGAAAATCTCGGAAGAGAACAGAAGCGCCCGGCAGGAACTGTCGGACAACATCGACAAAATCCGAAAAGAGCTGTCGGAGAACGTCGGACACATGCGGACGGAAACGGTGGACAACATGGGAAAGATGCGGGAGGAACTCTCGGGCAACGTGGGGAAGATGCGCGAAGAGATTTCGGGCACGGTGGACAAATTACGCTCTGAATTCACTGAAAATGTCAGCCAGTTGAGGAAAGAATCGTCGGAAACGTCCAAAAACCAGCGAGAAGAGACAAAGAAAGCCTTTACGGACTTTCAAACCGCATTCGGTGACAATGTCGCAAAGCTCAATTCCTTCCAAAAGGAAGGCTTCGATGACATGGGTAAGCGCAACAAAGAGTTTGTGGGCACCATGGAGTCCAAACTTGAAAACTTGAAGGATACCACCAACACGACGCTGACAAAATCGTTCGAGCAATTCTTCAAAACCTTCGATGCCAACACTGACAAATCGGTTGAGGCACAGAATGCTGGTTTTGAGAAGATGGAGAAACGTCAGTCGGACTTGATCAAGACTACGGAAACTAAACTTGATGCGCTGCGTTCCATCGTCGAGGAAAAGCTGACCACGATGTCCGAGAAGTTCCAGGAAGGCTTCGAGAAGAACACTGAAAAGATGGTGGAGGCTCAGAAGGAACGGTTTGCCGAAATGGACAAACGGCAGTCGGACCTGATCCAAACGACAGAGAAACGGTTGGATGAGATGCGGGCCACCGTGGACGAGAAGTTGCAGAAGACCCTGAACGACCGGCTTGGGCAGTCTTTCAAATTAGTCAGCGAGCAACTCGAAAGCGTCCAAAAGGGGTTGGGCGAGATGAAGAACCTCGCTTCCGATGTCGGAGGTTTGAAGAACGCGCTCACCAATGTCAAAGTGCGTGGCAATTTCGGGGAGCTGCAACTCAAGGCGTTGTTGGAGCAGATGCTGGCTCCCGAGCAATACGATGAGAATGTGGCCACCGTGCCCGGCAGCTCGGAACGCGTGGAGTTCGCCATCAAGTTGCCCGGCAAGGATGATCCCCACGGCTCGGTGTATCTGCCTGTCGACTCCAAGTTCCCCAAGGATGTCTATGACCAGTATGTCGATGCCATAGACACGGGGGACGCTGCGGCGATCAAATCGAAATCCAGTCAGTTTGAGAACACGATATTGGCCATGGCGAAGGACATCAGCACCAAGTACTTATCCGTCCCCGACACGACCAATTTCGCCATCATGTTTGTGCCCGTTGAGAACATCTACGCCGAGGTCATCCGCCGTTCGAAACTTACGCAGGAACTGAGGGACAAATGGAACGTGCTCGTCACGGGACCCACCACATTGGGCGCCTTGCTCAGCAGTCTGCAGATGGGCTTCCGCACGTTGGCCATCGAGAAACGTAGCAACGATGTCTGGACCACGTTGGGCGCGGTCAAGACGGAGTTTTCCAAATTCGGTGACCTCCTTGAGAAGGCCAAGAAGAACATCGACTCCGCTTCCGCGACCATCGAGCAGCTTCAGGGCACCCGAACCAAAGCCATCAAGCGCAAACTTCGGGAGGTCGAGGCTCTGCCGACGGACCAGGCCGCCGCGTTGCTGCCGGATATGGGCGAGGAAGGTGTTTGGGATGAAGAATGATGGTTTTTCCCCTATGCCTGGGCAGCTAATGGTTCCCCCGTGCCACCTTCGAGACCACGGATGACCGTTTGACTTTCCTTATCAACATTCCTGCCCATTCCGGCTGTGATGACAAACTGCTTCAATTAGATGCCCAAGGACAGGTTTCTGTCCCAGAGGGTGTACAGAAAAGTACACAGAAAGGTACACAGAAAAGTACACAGAAAATCCTTGAGCTTATCGCTGAAAACCCTAAAGTGACAACCCAAGAGATGGCAGATTCGCTTGGAATTATACGGCGAGCCGTTGCCAAGCATATAAAGAAATTGCAGGAGCAAGGCGTCATCCGCCGGGTCGGACCGGACAAAGGCGGCCATTGGGAAGTCATAGAGAGACCATGAAACCACGATTATAGCAGAATACCTTTCCGGCATAAACAAATGTAGAGACGTTTCATGAAACGTCTCTACAACTTGGCGGAGAGAGAGGGATTCGAACCCCCGGAGGTGTTACCCTCAACGGTTTTCAAGACCGCCGCAATCGACCGCTCTGCCATCTCTCCGAATTGGGCGGCAAAAATACAATTTTTTTTGATATGGACAAGAGGGGGAGAAAATTGTGCTCCACTAACTCCTAACTGTCGTGATGAACCCCTCCTCGGACACGGCATACCGTTCCGTCAAATCGAAACAGTTCCGGATGTTTTCCTCCGTCAAGACTGCGTTTTTGTCGCCGAAGTGCAGCATCTTTCCCTCTTTGAGTAACAGTACCTGCTTGGAATAAGCCTTCGCGATCGGCAAGTCGTGGAGGATGATGAGCACCGTGACGTTCCGCTCCTCATTTAACTGTTGCAAGATGTCCATGATCTCGAACTTGTGCGTGACATCGATGTTCGACAGCGGCTCGTCTAAGAGCATGATGCCGGTCTGCTGCGCCATGGCGCGGGCGATCATCACCCGCTGCCGCTCGCCACCGCTCAACGACTGTATCAACGTGTCGCGGTAGTGCCAGACATTGCACTTTTGCAACATTGCCTCCACAATCTCTTTGTCCTCGGCTCGTTGCATTTCCCATGGGGTCTGATACGGGTTGCGCCCCAACATCACGTAGTCGAACACGGAAATGTCGAACACGATGTCCTGATATTGCGGCACGTAGGCGATTTTTCTCGCCAAATCCATCATTTTGTACTCAGACATCGGCTTCCCTTCCAACGTAATCGTGCCGCCACTCGGCTGCAACAA
>Ga0247608_10003833_pt1 | contig 17251 bp, 6 predicted proteins | sample 176DNAGHGlowgp2_FD_193490 | JGI IMG/M metagenome (GOLD analysis project Ga0247608, IMG submission 193490) | Sheep rumen microbial communities from Palmerston North, Manawatu-Wanganui, New Zealand - 1766 DNA GHGlow gp2 | ecosystem: Host-associated > Mammals > Digestive system > Stomach > Rumen ... | reverse complement strand
ATCAAATTAACTGTTTCTAATAATATTGCTCTGTCACAAAAATATTCTGACATATATTCACATAATTGTTTCATTTCTAAATTTAATGTATTTATATACTTATATATAAAAATAAAAAAAAGTTACATATATATTAATAAAATATATACATAACTTTATTGGGAGATTTTGTGTCAATTGCGATGTACCCCAAGTAGGACTCGAACCTACACCCGAAGACTAGATTTTGAATCTAGCGCGTCTACCAAATTCCGCCATTAGGGCATATGACATGTTGATACAATTAAAATTTATGAAATCTTGTATAAAGTTTCATTATCAATTGCTCGTCTTATCCACCTCATTAATATTAATGCTTTATCATAATGAGACATAAACGTAGCAGTTTCTCCAACATCATGTTTATCTGACAAATCTATATCTAATGAATAGACAGTCCCATCTTCCACAGTTATATGATAAACTGCGATTCCACCTGATTTTACACAATCTAAAATAGCGGATCCTTTTACAATAGTTTTTAAATCATGAGTAATCATAGTAATACCTCTATATATTTCTTTATATTTGTTTAATTATTAGTGTGGGGTTAGTGGGATTCGAACCCACACCCAATTAAGGACAGTGTCTTAGGCTGCTGCGTCGACCATTGCGCCATAACCCCATATATCTCTTCATTCTAACCTTCTGAATAAATGTACTCGCGACATACAGATAATTCATACTTCTTGGTCTTACTTAAATCTATATAGCGTTGCCATGACAAGGTCGCTATATTAAATTCTTTCAGCTTGATGATTTCCTTTTTTCACAGGTAACGATAAATTCCTGTCATCAAGTCATTGAACGAAGAGTTAATTTGTAGTTTTATTTTAACCGGTTTAACTACATATAAAAACGGTATCGTATTCGTAGGGCTGGTGAGAGTCGAACTCACGCTCCCTTGCTTGTAAGGCAAGTGCTTTAAACCACTAAGCTACAACCCTAGATCTGCCTCTTGGTATTTCACTGCCGACTCCAGGAAAATCTTGCGATTAGTCTGTAATAAATCAACAAAGGCCTTATGTATCTTTATTACGTTTCCTTTCTTAGTCTCCCAAGTATTCTACAAAGCGTAGGCCGAGGGGGAGTCGAACCCCCAAAATTTAGTTTCTAAGACTAACGCGTCTGACCAGTTGCGCCACCGACCCAGATAGCGCCGTCGTTTCGTTACCCCAATATACCGCGCAACCAAAGGGAATGACCATCACTAAGAGGATTTTACATTTTGCTACTACCTTATTTGTTCATTTGTTAGGCAAACTACCTTCTATTTCAGGTTACGTCATTATTCAACCTGTTATTTATTTGGACACATTCTGTTATTTAGTTGGCCGAGCAGGTTTTGATTCTTTATTAAAGTTTCAAAATAATAAATAATCATGCAGGCATCCAAATTTACTGTAACCAATTTAGTCAGGAGTGATTGAGTTAAACAATCGTCTCATGGTAAAATCCATGGCTCTATCGTTGAGCTAACTCCTGATACACGTGGCTCTCTTGAACATTTTGGGCATCTAATCCATCAGGTTTGTTCTTGACCACACTGATATCACAGACCACGCACTTATGATACGGAACTTACGATTTCCCCATAAAACCCGAAAAGTTAGGCAGCTTCGATTCATAGGCCTGTGCACCAACCTATGACTTTATACTTTAATTTATAAACCCATTTGCTTTTGGTATTCTTTATCTCTTCTGTCTATTTCTGACAAAGGTGATACACCAGCATTCAATAATTCTATTTTTTCAAATCCATTTTCTTCAGTAATTAATGAATCTTTCTCTGGTACACATCCTTCATATCGTTCTCCATAAGATCCTGTCATCTTCTTGGTTGCAGGATCCAAATCTCCCCAATCTGCAGAATGAGTATTACCTATAGGTTCTATAAAATATTTCTTTCCTGTTATTTTTGACTTAACAATAAAACGACCAGTCTTATCACTTTCTTTCAAAAATCTACTATCATCTATTTTCATATTCTATACATATTATATATCTGCGGAGACGGCCGGACTCGAACCGACACACCGTTATTCACGATTACTAGTAGTTTTCAAGACTACTGCCTTACCAATTAGGCTTACATCTCCAAAATAATACCTTTACATTCCACTATCCCGTACAACTCTAATATTTTGCCTTGATGAATGATACACTAATGTATGTTGCTACACATTGGTTGCCTACGGTAACTTCTTCTATTTATTAAGATAGATGTTTCCTTCAAGATATTCATGGGTGGTATGTTGGATTCGAACCAACGTGAGCTCTCGCTACCAGGACCACAATCTGGCGTCATCGGCCTCTAGACGAATACCACCATATAAATTAGTTTTTCTCTACTAGAGCTTCTGCATTATAAAACTAATAAACTTTCCCGAATCTGTACGTTTCGGTAACTGATGTTCTTATGGGAATCAATTAACAGTACGTTAAAGCGCGCAACTTTGTTTATGGGTGTCGTGTCAGATTCGAACCGACATCTCAGTGATTCACAGTCACCGCCTTTCACCAGTTAAGTTAACGACACCATGTTAAATCAGGTCAACCGTGCTCCCTGATATGTCCCGATACGTTTTTCATCATATTCAAGGCATATGACTGCACATGCTACGAGGGCAGGATTTCAACGTAAACCTCGGTACGGCCCTAAGCGGATTTATAAGAGGCCTCAGGGGTATCCTCTATTGGAGCAGGGTGGACATGCTGCGTACCTCACAGCTCCCTGCATATTGAGCAGTAGATGGGATTTGAACCCACGAAAGCCTCTGCCTTGGCAAGGCAGCGTGCACCTCCAACTACACCACTACTGCATTATTTTCATATAACACTTCCCAAAATTTATTTCCATATTTATTAATAACATATTCAAATACTTCATTTAAATCTTCTTTAAATAAAACTTTAATATCGGGATTTTGTTCAGATTTTATTTGAGCAACTTTATCATAATATCCTTTTATTTCAATTATTTCATTATCATTAATAATAAAATCTGGAAAATATTTACAAACCTTTTTATTTAATTTATAATATCTTATTTCATTACACCTTTTAATTTTTATATTATGTTCTAAACAATAAACTAAAAATGCCAATTCCCAGGAACTATCACAATGAATACCTTTATAATTTCCATGATGATGATTTTTTATAGAATTTGGATTATAACCACCAAAATTAATTTTTTTTGCATTTTCACTTAATTTATTATGCCTTGATTTATTTTTACATTCATCACAGCAAAAATTTGATTTAGAATTTCTTAATCTTATATCAAAAATTGATCCACAGTATTCACATTTTCTAAAATAAGAAAAATTTTTATTTCTATTTGATGGAATATTACCTTTATTTGATTCTGATATTTTTTTATTCTTTTCTTCTAAATTTGTATGTAATGATGATAACTTATGAGCACATGAAGAACAACAAGTTTTTCTATAATCACCTTCATTAAATTGATTTTGTCTTATTTGTAATGTATATTCTTTACCACAAACTAAACATATTAATTTATACTCTTTTAATGGATTATTTTTTTCAAATTTTTCTTTTTTTCGTAAAGAAAAATTTTTTTGATATGAATTAGGATTTTTACTACAATGTATAATATGAGCTCCTAATGATTGACCAGATTTAAATTCTTTATTACAAAATTTACAAATATGTTTTTTATTATCTTCCATATATTAATATAGTTTTATATAATTAATAATAAATATAGTAGAAGAAAAAAGTCAAACTATAATTGTTAAAAATTGTTAAAGAGCGGCTGATGGGAGTCGAACCCACATCACTGGATTGGAAGTCGAGTATAATAAACCGTTATACGACAGCCGCAAATTCGGTTTTCCTTAGATCCGAAAACTTAGTTCCGTGTCACGCCATCTGAGCTCTCGCCTATGCATACTTCCTATATAATATATATTACGTAATTCAATTATATAGTCATAGGATATTTCTTTAAAGAAATATTCAAAGAAGTTTGTTGGGGAGGTAGGACTTGAACCTACATAATCTTTTTCCAAATAAAAGCGTGTATACCAACATTGAAGTAACTCTGAATCTACACTACCACTAAAGGAGAACAACGACCAAAGTGTTTAACAATTAAATTTCACCACTCCCCAATATAATGAAGGTTTCTCTATCCCCACCTACAAAGGTCACCGTGTACTATTATTTCACCTCAAAGCAGTCGCGTCCACGGTCATTCGACTCGTGTAGGGATAACGGGAATCGAACCCGTATCTTCAGTGTGAGAGACTGACCACCTAACCTATTAGTATGATATCCCCATAATGAACACCGTATTATATCATTAATATAATTTTAAACTTAATATAAAACGGTGCCCACATTAAAGACAGTTTTTAATATTTGATGAAATTAATCATTCAAACTCCTATATAAAGGATTTAATGTGGAGAACCTTGGGAGCACCCTGCGTTACCAAACTCCATTACTAATGCGAGCGGCTGATGGGAGTCGAACCCACATTACTGGATTGGAAGTCGAGTGTAATAAACCGTTATACGACAGCCGCATTAAAATATTCCTGTAACATTTTTGAAAAGTATTGTTTATGGATTCGAACCATCACCTCGGGTTTTCAAGGCCCGCGCTCTAACCATTAAGCTAAAAATCCAAAGTTTCTGACGGATTAAGAAGTAACTCTTCAACTCAACAAGGAATTTGTAGGGATGGGTGGAATCGAACCACCACCTATGCCTTATGAGAGCACCGATCTAACCGTTAATACTACATCCCCATGTTCGGGAACCACTGACTTTCACAGGACCTCTACCCTCCGCGGGTAGCGCAGTGTGTTCGCTTCTTCAAATTCAATTTCATAAGTTAGCTATTCTTATTACTTTATCTTTCTGTCATTACTTATCATTATTATAAATATTATTGATCTCGAGAACTTTCGGCCTAATCGCGGCCTTACGCAAATATTTACAACAACAACTTTCATACGAATCATTTTGCTAATTCCCAAGTTGGGGCACCGTGACTCGAACACGGGACTTTCAACGTATCAGATTGACACTCTAACCAACTGAGTTATGCCCCAATTATTTAAAATTCATGTAACATTCGAGAAAAGTAGTTGTTTTGATAACTAATCTCTTGAAATATGAAGTAACTCTTCTCTACAACAATGAATTCGTTGGGGTACCAGGATTCGAACCTGGACCTAGAGCTTCAAAGACTCTCGTGCTAACCGTTACACAGTATACCCCAATATTGAAAATATAAATATTTATCAAAATTTTATTACAAAAAATAATGCTACCTATTACACCATTCCCCGAATTATATTTTCACCTACAATGTTCATGACCATTAAGGAATCCCTCCATATAGAAGGCAACACAGGGAATTGGGAATCGAACCCAAACCATTTTCCTTCGTTGGGATACCGGGACTCGAACCCAGAACTTCTGCTTCAGAGACAGATGTGTTAACCAATTACACGCATATCCCAATTTAATTTTGTGGGGCCACCCGGGTATGATCCGGGATCTTATCCTTATCAGGGATAAATCCTTACCAGTTAGACGACAGCCCTAAGTTTGAGGTTTATAGTTAACCTCAAGAACTCGCAGCGCTTTAGTAAGCGACTTAAATAAAAGTTCTATCTCCATCTCGCCCTATGTGTTCAGGCTAAAGCCTCTGGGAGTTCTTTGCTTAATGTACACTCGATTATAAAACTCCAGCAAGGTTGTGAGGCATAATATCCGGATTAACCCACAATTCTAGTGCCGATTTTAACCATCATCTGGTATAATGAACTTTTGTACGGGTAACGGAATTCGAATCCGTATCTCAGCCTTGAAAGGGCTGCCACCTAACCTATTAGTATGATACCCGCATTAAATTCCTGTAATAAGCGAATAAAGTATTTTGAGATTTTCATTCTTGAAGTAACTCTACTCTTCAACAAGGAATTGTACTCGGTCCGGGATTCGAACCCGAATGGCAAGAATGAAAATCTTGAATCCTAACCTTTAGATGAACCGAGCATATGTAGGGAGGACGGGACTCGAACCCGCACTCTCGTGATCCCAAATCACGAACCTTAACCAATTAGGCCACCTCCCTGAAATTTGCCAAGATTGAGATCGTCGGGATGACTGGACTCGAACCAGCGACCTCATGTTCCCAAAACACGAATACTAACCAACTGTACTACATCCCGATTAAATTAATAATAATATAGATTATATCATTATAAAATTATAAGTTTTTTATAAAAATCTTTCCTGATCCTTGTTCTTAAAATTTCCTCTACATTCCGCATAAGCGAGGTACTTCTTGGCGCCTTAAGTAACAAGATAGCTCTAAGATAATGAAAACAAATTATTAGGACACGTGTTAAATTAGAATAATTGTTTTCAGAGCTTCATTATAACATCTCACCACATTAATTGTGTTTCAATTGACATTATAATGTTTAATTATAGAATTCTATTACACGTCTGGGATTTGATTTAAATAGAAATTCTATATTGTGGGGGTCCCTGGAGTCGAACCAGGATCTAATGATTTTCAGTCATTCGCATTGACCACCTCTGCCAAACCCCCAATTATAACCATTATAAATGATTATATTTTTATTAAATTATCGGAACAGCTATAAAAGTATTTATAAAATCAGTTTCTCTCGGATTCGAACCGAGGAATCAATTCTGGAAAAATTGCATTAAAACCACTTAATTAAAAAACCGTGAAGTAACTCTTATATACACCAGATAATTTTGAGGCCAGGGTGGGATTCGAACCCACGCGGGAATTTCTTCCAATAGTTTTGCAGACTACTCTCATCAACCAGACTCGGGCACCTGACCAAATATAAAATTTACGGAATCATCGAACAAAGTTAATAATAATAAATCTCATGTTTACCATTTTCATCACCGCGGTACACAATGACCATGGGTGGGGTTCGAACCCACAAGACTTTCGTCAAGATTTTGTCAAATTATTGAAGTAACTATATTCTACACCAGTAAATTTGTTGCGGAGAAAGTAGGTGTCGATCCCAATCCGTTTCACCGAACGAGCTGTTTTCAAGACAGTCCTGCGGGCCGCCGCAGTTCATTCTCCAAATATGCGGAGGCTGAGGGACTTGAACCCCCGCGCCGATGGGTCACATCGACCTAGCACGTTAGCAGTGTGCCCCCTTCACCAACTTGGGTAAACCTCCGAACATCCACTCTCAAAAGTATTAGTAATCTTTAATGGAAACTGATTAGTCATTGCTTTCACAGCAACGTTTAACTTTATAAATATCTTAATTGTACCAACATGTCAAAGAACGTTTAACATTATTGAACTTAATCAAATTATGTTTCAGTAGCCCGTAGGGGAATCGGACCCCTCTTGGCAGGTTGAAAACCTGTAGTCCTTACCGATAGACGAACGGGCCAAGTTTGTATTTTAAATATTTAAATATTATTAGATTTAAAATATTATATTAATAATATAGTAACCTAAAAATTAAATTCAAATTTTTAAGAAAATATTTTCAATTTTTTTATAACGCTTTATAAAAATAAAAATCTCCAGAATTTTTGTTTCTGGAGATCTTACTTTATATCTTTATATTATACTCTATATTCTATTTCATTATATTTCAGTATAACCAGAAACTTTATTTTTTAAACCCAATCCACAAGGTTCACCTGAAAAAGATGATCCAAAAATAAATTCAATATGTTGACTGAGTTGCATCATAATAATTTCTGTTTACTTAATATTGTTTTTCTAAATTTAATTAATTATAATACTAAAATTGTTTATTAGTATAAAAATTTCAATATTTTTTCTATTTTTTTCTTATTTTTTTTTCTTAACCCATTTTATTAAGAAATTTATTTTTATTTATATATAGAAAATACATTAAATTAATTATAAATAAATGTTCAAATCTTTATTAAGAACTTTACCTACATTATCAGGAAACTTTACATTAGCTTGTAAGATCAATGAATATAATCAATTATCTTCAAAAGAATATGAAGTCAATATTAGAGATGCTGCATTAATTCCTTTACAGAATAGTATGTTCAACAAAGACATTGGAATTAATTTAGCTAAAGATCAATATGAGCACACAGTAAAGAAATATTTCAAAAGATATTCAGATGTATTCTATAAAGAGAATTATTCATATAATAAGCAAGACTTTGTAGAATATGATGACTATGAAATCAATAAAGTTAATGATAGTAGAAATAAAGATTATGAATTTGGATGTAAAAGATTATATTATAGTCAAATGGGATATCAGTTTATGTTCTATGCACCATTCTATATAGATGATATAGAAGATTTACCAGATTATTTTATAATTAATTTACAGTTTAATGATACTATAACTAAAGAAGTCAAAGTATTGATTAATAAGAAAAATTCATCAAATTATTTAAGAGTATATTTGACTAATTATATTAAGCAGTTAGATAATAATGTCATATTTTGTTTACCTGAATCTAAACAAGCAACATATTGTGGAATTGATGTCAAACATGGTGGAATTGTAAAATATATTGATAATGTATTTGGTGACTTATATAATAATCAGAATACTATTAATAACTTCGATTATACTATATGTACTGGATTCGTTAGAAATAATCTTATAATGAAACAAATTATTCCAATAAGTTTCTTATTTAATATAAATGATTTGTTGAATTATCATGAACTTAAGTTTTTTGAAGCTAATAATATAAAAGTTAGTGGATATTATATTAAGAATAATGTCAAATATGATTTCTATGATTTTTCAATAGACTATACAAATCTTTATCATAAATATTTGAAGTATGATGAATATGGTGGAAAATATGAAATGAATTTTGGATATGATGCTAATGATAGTAAGATTAATATAATGAATGTTTCATATCCATCATTAAATGAATCAAAATATGTTAAATATAGATTCACAAATAAGATTACACCAACTTACTGTAGATTCAAACTGCAACAATCTGAGGATGAGCATCCTTATATTGTTAATATGAGTTATGCTTTCTCAAGTATGCAGAATCCTAATACAAAATATGGTGAATTCCCTACATTATTCAAAGACATATTTCCAGTATCTATAGTCAAGAATAATAATATGATATTACCTATTAAGTCTGGTAAAGAAACATATATTGAAAATAATGAAGCTAACTTTAGTAAATATATTAAATTGATGTCTAACTTCTATTCATCATGGTATAATATATTCAACCTTAATGATGATATATTTAATAATGATAGTTACTGGAGTAATGTAGATAACAATTATTCATATTTTAAGGGTGTATTATATAAGTTATCTAATGAGACAATCAAAAGAGATGATATTGATAAATTTGGAATATTCTTAAATGTTCAAATGGATTATATCAATAATAGTTCTGTATTGAATGATATAGTCATTGGTAAATATATATTATCACAAGATAAGTATAATAATAGTATATCAATGTGTGATTATGATAGTAATTACATAGGATATGAATATGGGCAACTTGATATTAATAGTAATCTTAATTTAGATACTAATGATGAACCTTTAGGATATTCAGTTAATTTTGGTCTTAATTCAAAATATTATACAATTCAGAATATTAATTCAGAATATCGTAATAAAAGAAAGACAGATCATAATTCATATTTTAAATATTTACCAAGTAGATATGATATTAAATGGAAATCAAATTTATATAAAGTTAATTCATTAAGTGAATCATATCTATTATATAATGAAAAAATGAAAAAGGATCCATACGGAACTTTCATAATGAATAGTGACGAATATTATAAAGAAAATGTTTATTATGATTTTGATGAAGTTAAAGAAATATTGAAAGATATATTAGATGAGCAGTTCACGTTATCAATAGAAGAAGAATATGATATATATCAAATTAAAGGATATGAGCTTTTAGATGTTTATAATCCTCTTAATATATATGAAAAATATTATGATTCTAATGGTGATGTACATTATAGTGTCATAATTAATCATGATAAATTAAGAAATAACAAATCATTACAAAACAATCCTTGGTATATTACTACGCAATTTACTACCAATAAGACTCCTATAGCACAGTTATATGATAAGTTGAATGATAACTATGGATATTATGCAGACTTCAGAATATTTTCTGAAAAGAACTTCATAAGTAAAAATGATTTGTTAAGTTTCTTATCTAAAAAATTAATAGATAAATGTGTATGGCCATTAATACATCTAACATCTGATGATATGTTTGATATATTAAAAGATGCAACAGATTTGACAAAACAAAATCAAGTAGATTATTTAACATATACAAAATATTATCTTAAACAGAATAATAGATTTGTATATATGGAAAATCTACCTATGTTACCAGTCATCATTAAGAAGCTAAATGATCTTCAACTTTATAATTTCAATCCTTATGACTATAATAATGTTAAGATTAATAACTTCTTTACAAAAGATAATTCAAACAATGATTACAATATATATGTAGACACTTATAATCTTAATAAATATATTGTTCTTTATAATTCTGAAAATAGAGATAATCAAATCAAATATGTTACATCTTCTGATGAAGATATACAAAAACTTAATTCATATATTAAATCATTTAATATAAGAGATAATAGAGCAAATAAAATTAATTATTATGAATCAGATTCTAATAACTATTATGAATATAAAGAGTTATATGCAAAATTATTGAATAAAGAACATATTGAACAATATATCAATAAGTTATTAAAACCTGAAAATATATTTAATGATAAATTTGCATCTAGAACACATAGATTATTAGATGAATTATATGTTAAGGAAAGAATATGGCATATTGATGAAAATTCAGAAATATCTATTAAAGATAGATATATTACATTATATGAATATCTATTAGATATATATCAAAAGAACATTAGTGAAAATGTAAATATCAATACATATAGAAATCTTATAACATTAATGGCTTTATATAATGCATCTAATATTGAAGATTATTCGACTGAAAATGATTATGTATTAAATCTTTTATCTAAGAATAGAAATTCAAATAGTAAGTTTAATTTTACATTAGATTTAGATAATATAATTGAATTAGATTTATTCTTTAAAAAGAAATTCATTACACTTAATGATGATTTATGTAAGCTATTATATAATGAAAGATGTTATCTTTATTTATATATAAAGACAAATACAAAAGAAGATGATAATCTTTGGAATATATATGATGTAAAAGATAATGACAATAGATGGGATATACACGAAATAACCGATTATATTATTCCATTATTTACAAGTGTGTTCATTCTTGATTCTGATGTTGACTTAATTAGAAGTATGCTTTATAACAATAAGATTAAGAATAATAAATTAGTTACAACAAATGAAAACTTCTTTAAAGAAATTAATGTAGATTCATATGCATTAGGATTATGTGATGATAATAAATTAAAAGAAGCATTAACTTATTTAGATATAACTATACCTAATAATTTTGATGATGCAGTTAGATCTGCATTAATTAAGACCATTAAAGAAATAGATGAAAAATACTATTATGAGACATTTATACCTTCATTAGGTATTACTCTTTATAGTATATATGGAATGAACCATGTAGATTTTAAGAATATAAATGATTTAATTCCAAATGCTAATTGTGAATATAATGAAGAAACAAATTTAAATGTTTTTGATTATAATGGAACTAAATATGGATTCTATATGATTAATCTTTTATTAGATAATACTAATAATACATTTAATATAAATAATTCATTTGATGTTTCATCTTCATTTATGACAATAGACAACCGTCATATAATAACAGGAAATAAAATCACTGATACAAATTCTATAACAGATGAAGAATTGTTAATGAGTGAAAATAAAGATAAGTATAAAGATCTATCATATCTTAAATCTATCTTTAGAAACATTCAACCATTTATAAAATTTAATGTGTTTAAGGATTTTGCATCAAAGAACAAAGACATTATTGTTTTTCCTAATGAAAGTGAAATTTATATTAATTATATAAATAGTAGAATTAATCCTGATGATGAATATAAATATACTATGTTAAAAGATTCAGATACAGATGTTCTTTATAGTGATATTATAAAATATTCAAAATCAAGAAAAATCAAATTATTAAGATATTTTAATTTCATAACACCATTGATAGAAAAGAAAAATATAATCAAGGATGTTTGGGAACATAAGTTTATAGTTAAGAAGAATAATATTAATATTGAAAAGTTTAATATATTATGTAAGAATGAATTGAATATATATAAATATTCTCCAGTTCATTTATGTACATCATATGATTTTGTCAATCAAAAGGAATTGTCATATGAATTAGTCAACCAATATGAATATAAGCATTTTAATGATAACTCTTTCTATAATCTTAAAGAAGAAATAATTATAAATATACCAGATATTATAGAATACGAAGATTTAGTATCAAAATATGAATCATATACATATACATTAAAAATATTTGAAGAGTATATAAATAAAACATTAAAATCTAAGTTAAATATTAATATTATTTTATTTTTATTTAACAAGTATAATGTTAACTATATGTCTACTCCATATAAGTTAAATTCTACTAAATCTAAACGTTTATACAAAATATCATATAAATTTAATTTAAAGTAAAATGAAGCAAAATATTAACTTAATGCAATCAAGTGCAGATATAAATAATGATGTATTCAACAAAGCACAAAAAGAATATATATTACAAGCTTTAGCCAACTTAGGTCAACGAATGGGTATCAAAGGTGATGGCATGGCTTATAGACAATTTAGTTTTTATGATATTTTAAATAATGATTTCATATCATATTCAGCTAAAGATTATGTAGGATATCTGGAGTATAATAAAGATGATAGTACTGATGAATATACTGCAGTTTTTGGAGTATATAATGTTAAAGATAATACTGAAAAAATATTAGAACAGTTTAATACAAAAAGTGTTAATGATGTATTTTATTTTGATCGTCAGTTTAGTTTTACAATTCCAGTAAATAGTATTGAAAAATATGCAAAAGGAAGTATTATATCAAATAAAGATAATATATTGACAATTATAACTGTTGGTAAGATTGCTGGATATAATGATGATGACCAGAATAATTCAGTTCTTCTATATTATAAGTTTGATATTCTTTCAAATAGAATTATTTATGCTGCTAAGTTACATCATGTATATTCCAATAATAGTTCTGCATATTATTCATTGATTAGACTTAATCTTATTGAAAATGAAGATGGTGATCTTACTAATAGATATAATGTCAATATACAGATTTATAATGCAAACGTATTAGATGAAATATATCGTAATTCATTTTTTGATTTATTCTGTTTTGATAATTATAAAGAATCACCAGGAATGGGATTCAATATATTAAGACCAGAATTTATTGATATTGATATTCTTGAAGGTAAAGATATTTATAATAATGTTGATTCTCCAAACTTTGATGCAAACTCTCCAATAAGTATTATATTGAATAATGATGTAGATACTAATTATTATACAGATACTAATTTAGTCATTCAATTTGATACAGATCAAAATCAGTTCTTAAGTATTTCTGAAAACTGGGAAGAAACAATATCTTTATATAAAAACGAATATAATTTCACTACATTAGAAGAAGACATATATGAATTCAATTCAGATATTTCAGAATTGTATGTTAATATGTTCAATTATTATAATGATAGATTTTACATTGGTAATAGATCATTATTATTTAGAAGAATATTATGTAAGATATTTGAAACATTAGGTGTTGAAAATTCTCGTCTTTATATTCCATTAAATTACTATATAAGTTATATGACTAATAGTAATAATGAATTGAACATTTACTATTCTACAGACATATATGTATTAATGACAAACTTAGATGAAAAATATAATAAAGGAGATTATCTTTTAAACAATAACTATCTTGTATATGATTATGATGATACTGATATCATTAAGTCGTTTAAGTTTGAAGTTGAATATAATTATTATTACGAAGACATAATCAATAATATAGGAATCAAACCAGTATATACAATGCCTTATATTAACGATTATGAAAACTGGAATATTAATGGTGAAAATACTAATATAAGAGCTGTTGGTAAAGATGCAGGTAATCCTAATATTATATTAATATATTCAAAGGATAAAGAAAACAATTCAGATAGCTATTCTGTTCTTAATGCAATTAAAGATCAAAGTGTAATTGTTAAATCAAAATTCAATAAAGAGAAGATTAAGATTGATCCAAAATTGTTTACAAGCTTAAATGAACAGAATATATATTGTTATGCATATATTCCTGAAATTGATATTTATAATAAATCATCATTAGAAAATAGTATCATCATTAATATTTGTGATCTTAATTGTTTAGAAGAAGAAAACTTTATTAATCATTATATAGGTTCAAACATAATTACTTTATGGTACTTTAATAAAACATCGAAATCATATTCATTTGCATTAGTGACTGAAGATGATTCTGATTATGCATTACCGTTAGGAGCAACTGTTAATATAGCTAGTATATTAGAAAATTCAATAGGAGCTATTAATGCCCAAGACATGGTTATTCTTAAAGCAAAGATAACTAGATTAGCTCATGAAAGCATGGGTATTAAGTCTCTTAACTGGGAAATACTTAGAAACAAAACTGCTTCTGAATATATGGGAGTGAATGAAGATGAAGATTCATTCAAATATTATAATAATCTTAATGCAATAATAGAATACACAGATAATCTTTCATATAATGAAAACACTCCAGAATATATTCAAAATGAAAAATATTTACCTGATGTCGATAATGTCGAAACAACAAATATCATATATCCAAAATATGAAATTGTTGAAAATTATATTGAAGGAACAGTTGAAACAATTAAAGAAAAAATTGAAGAAGAATTAGTTAGTAAAGAAATTATTTCAATCAATGTTAATAATAATGGTGACATTATATTCAGTGATGAAATAAGACAGATGGCTGAATCAATATTAGTGCCATCTCCTGAAACTGAAACTGTTACGATGTCATACAAAACAATCAATCTTCGTTCAAATGAATTATATAATGAATATGTATTTAATGATAATGTTCCTACATTAGATCTTAAAGAAGTATTTGTTAGAAATATCAATGTTCTTAACAGAATGAATATTGTATCATTAGATGAAGAAGGTAATTCATATAATGCATATCTTGGCACTTCATATGATGAATATAATAAAGCAACATTACATTTGACATCAGTTAACAAAAATATAAATGTTGGTTCATCTACTTTAATTGATGAAGTCAATCGTGAAAACTTTAAGACACATACTAAATTTTCATTAGATTTTGATAATATATTCTTTAACCCAGTTTATAGTTTCTATTCTCATAAACCATTATGTGTAGAATTTGAAGAGAATAAGAAAGAATATAAGATGGGTAAAGAACGTCTCGTAGATAAATTATATACAGGAGACGATATACAGATTCTTCAAGAAGACATCAATAATTTTGCTGAAGATGATGATCATAGAGTTATAGTTGTACAATCTGTTGTTAGAGAAGTCAATATTATGAACACAACAAAGATTGGTGCTATACAACTCGGTGATAATCATAATTATACACATGAAATAATGCCTGGTGTATATAGACGTAGTGAAGGCAACCCATATAATAGATTTGCTGTATCTGTCAATAATATTGTCAAACATTTGTTCAATATAAATATTAATGACTATGATAAGATAACGATTTATCATGGTGGCAATAATATGTTAATATATAGATTAAATTCAGAAGATTTAGTTCCATATTTCTTTATACTTATAAATGATTTAGTAACAAACAAGAATGGATCAATGATGATATCTGTTGATTCATTAGATGTTGTTTGTGAAAAAGTAAGCAATAAAGAAATTAGTATCTATATAGAATTTGATAAACATAATATTGATGGTTATAGCTGGATTATATATGATAAACCTAACTTATATATCAATAGTAGAAGAATAGATGGAACAACTCCAAGTCAAGATATTATGGTATATCCTTATTATTGGTATTGTAGTACAATGCCTATTACAAGACAAGACTTATTGAATATTAATATCAATAGAACATTATCGAACGATTTGATAACTGATATAGAAAACAATGATGAAGGCTGGCGTAAGTTATGTCAAGAATTACCTGAAGCAGGATCTGGACAGATTGTATGGGAAGGTGACAATATGTACAACTGTATTGTATTCCCTGTTAACTGGAGTAACTTCGATAATGATGGTAAAGAATATTATTTAGTATTACCTCAAGAACTTTCAGTACGTGATGGATTAAGTGTTACAAGTATCGTTGATTATGATATTGTTGATGAACATGTAACAATGCTTGGTCATGAATATAAGATACTTAAGAGCTTAGATCAATGGTTTGAATTCGCATATATAATATATAGACAATAATTAGTAACATATGAATAACTCTAAAATATTTATAGTTTGCTTAAATAAAGAAACTTCATTAAACATTTCAAAAAACATTATAGCTAATAATGATGATCTATCTATAATGCCAATATTTTCAACAGATCCATCATATGAAAATGAGATCAATGAAAATTATATTTATTATTTAGATGTCAACACAGTGAATTTATCATATAAGAATAATTCATTATTATATGTAATGACTAGTAATTATATATCTTATGGAATTACATTAGATGATTTCTATAATAATGATATTGCTTTTATGAATATAGAAGAATATAATAATATACCTGATGTAATATTTGATAAATATAATATATTGACATTATGGATAGACTCTAAAAAACATACATATTTAGATCATAAAATGAATATTGAATTAAAATATTTCAATGAACGTATAAAAAATTATGATTATATGTATTTTATGGATAATGATGAAAACATTCATAGTGTTATAAATAATTATATAAATGCTAATGAAGATGATAGATTAAATTTATTAAAAGAAAATTTGTAAAATAAATTGAATTAAAATTTTTATATTATCTATTTTTAAATATTAGATAGAAATATATAAGAGACGAGTAAATGAATAATGACAA
>Ga0247608_10003831_pt1 | contig 17258 bp, 10 predicted proteins | sample 176DNAGHGlowgp2_FD_193490 | JGI IMG/M metagenome (GOLD analysis project Ga0247608, IMG submission 193490) | Sheep rumen microbial communities from Palmerston North, Manawatu-Wanganui, New Zealand - 1766 DNA GHGlow gp2 | ecosystem: Host-associated > Mammals > Digestive system > Stomach > Rumen ... | reverse complement strand
TCATATTCCTGACGGCGCATTCCTGAACATCCTTATCTGCCTTGACCGGATCAGTCATAAGGAAGTAGATAAGAAGGAGCTGTGCAAACTTAAGATCCTCAATACGTATACCTGCTTCATCCGCAGGATTAATGTCAAACATGCGCAGTTCGATATGGCTTATGCCATTCTTAAGGTTATCAAGTGTATTCTTCCCGTACGGCTTTAACCTGACGGGTATGTAGAGTTCCCACGGATTATAGATCTGCCCGGTCTTCTCATAATGCCTTATCGAATCAACATAACCATCCAGCGATGAATAGTCGAGTATAGGGGTAAAATCATTCCAATACCCGTCGCTGCTGCACCTTACCGATGCCTTATCCCCCTTGGGACTGGCAGCCGTAAGATATGTGATTAACCAGCTGTACTTAAGTGCTTTTAAAGCGACATCAAGATATATCCCGTCCCTGTCCTGGCCCTTCAATTCACTTAACTCAAACACAGCTTCATCAAAGGACATATTGAAATGGATCCCGGACAGTAGCATCCTGTGTTTGCCGTATTTACCGCAAAGGTATCTGCGGTACTCCGTCTTGATACTGTCTTCACCTTCAAAGACGGCGATCCGTGCCTCATCAGGATCAACAGACGGCGGAGGATTGGAAGAATCATTAAGTATCTCCCCCCGCCTATGCAGGATCACGTTTGCTTCCCTCCTGAGAGTCTTTATGTCACTGTAGAGCTCCTCTATGCCCGTGTGCGGGTCAGTAATGATCTCGAGCTGGCTCTCGCAAAAATCCTTGGACATATGTACGGCATCTTCGAAAGGATGGTCGCTTGAAGCGAGGTGTCCTGACAGAGTCAGCCTCAAAGACTCCTCCTCGAGTCCGAACTTGCCGGAGAATAAGATATCTGCGATGTCACGCCTTGGTTCGATACGCATCTCCGGCACCTCCCTGCTTATTGTTAATAAAGTCTATATGTTTGATAGGTTTTGTATATTTTACTTGGTTTGCGCTGCGAAGTCAATATGAAGGAGTCATGTGATTCTACCGGGCCAGATATCTATAGAACAATGAGTCTTCCGGATCGTATGTGAAATAGTTATACACCAGATCAATCTTCTCATCTGATGTCCTGTCGGTAAACCTTTCGAAGGTCTTAAAATTGTCCTCGATACCGCCGCCTATCGATGTGAGATAAAACGATTCCCTGAATTCCTGTACCGGATACCATGCGCCTATGAGAAGGAATAATACGATCAGCGCGCACCTTGCCTTTGCACCCTTCCTTTTACCGTCAGCATTCAGCGTCTCCATAACGAACACCATTACAAAGAACAATGCAGGGACAGACATTCCAATGACAAGGTCATTGTAATCACCCATCTTGAAGAAAGGTAGAAATGCAAGGAAGATGAAAGTGCAGTAGAACAGGACATCCCTCTTGTGCTCAGCGAAAGTAAGCATCACATATATTCCGAACATAAACACGTCAAACACGAGGATTATAACGATATTCGATGCACTGATACTGATCAGGGAGAATCCCAGGCTCTGCGGCTTCGGAGTCAGGAGAAAACCAAGCAGATAGAATACCAGTATGATACCAAGGCTTAGGGTCATCCCGATATTGCTAAGTGAGAATATCTCCTTAACGGTCTGCTTCCGGGAGTTAGACCTGATAAGTTCAGCCACTGCCAAAACGATTGCTGATCCGGCAAGAAAGACTGTTGAAAACGCTCCGAACAGAAGGGATGGGATAAGGAGAATGACGTAGTATCTGATATCTCTCCTGTGCTCATAGAACATGAGACATATGAGCCATATGGTTATTATCTGCGGATATACCCACCTGAGCATCACGGCATTGCTCCTGTATTGAAGGCTCAGTTCACCTGCCATCAGCCATTTCTGGGAGAAAGGGACCAGACGGTCGCTGAAGATCAGTGCTGCCGTGCCCTGGGCTAGTATGAGGGCACCGCTGAACATAATGAGTATTATGAGGCAGCATATCTGTTTGAGAGTCGTGTCCGCCTTAACTATACGGACCAGATTGAGGTAGACGAGGATAAGGCCTGCAATGCCCCATAATGCCATGACAAGGCTGCCTGCCCCAAAGCCTGCGATCTTGCCAGCGACCGCCGGAACAAGATACTGCCCGACGTAATATGTGAGCATCGCACTTTCCTTCGATGTGTACATTACAGGCCAGTCTTTTTCGATGAGATCGTGAAGAAGAGCATTATGTTTGTTCCAGTCGTCTGCCTGTCCCATGAGTCCGCCGAATCCGAGCATGACAGCAACTACGGTTATCAGCAGTATAAGCAGGATCAGGACAGGACGCGATATGACCGCCGCCCCGCTTTGACGGGGGGCGGGATCAAGATCCTTCATCATTTTGTAAAAAGAGAGTCCTGTTATCACCAGAGCAACGGAACTCACATACCAGGCCGTCATTCCAGCGACAAATATCACGACGGGAACATAGATATACAGCAGTGTAACAAGCCTTAAGGCATTACCGTCAGTCCGCATCTTACAACTGTTCTATCATCTTCTCCGGATCTTCTGCAGCCTTAACCTTATCGTTTGCACGGAGTATCACTCCGTCCTCGCCGATCAGGTATGTCGTCCTTACAACTCCCATTGAGACCTTGCCGTAGTTCTTCTTCTCCTTCCAGACATCATAGAGCATATGTACGCTCTTATCAGGATCTGAAAGCAGAGTGAACGGGAGATTGTATTTCTCTTCGAACTTCTTAAGAGATGCGGGCAGATCCCTGCTGACGCCGAGTACTACCGCTCCTTTCTCGATAAAAGAGGGATAGTGTTCACCGTAACCGCAGGCCTGCTTTGTACAGCCTGAAGTCATCGCCTTGGGATAGAAGTACAGAATGACTCTCTTCCCAAGGTAATCTTCAAGCTTGTGCATCACTCCGTTCTGATCAGGGAGTTCAAAAGGCGGAGCTTTTGTGCCAACTTCCAGCATCAGAATCTGACCTCGACTTTGTGTACGCCGCCGTCAGTAAATACGGGAACTGAAGTTCCTGTAATCTCCTTGCCGTCGCAGATAACGGTGACGCCTTCTTTCGTTCTCTTGAAGCCTTCAGGCTTGCTGATCTCGATCTCATATACAGCGCCTACAGCCTGCAGTCTAACCTTCATCGTCGTCTCGTTCTCACGGAGGAGAGGTTCAACAACAAGAGCATCAGCAGTGGGCTGGATGCCGAAGCAGGAGAACAGGCAGAGCAGGAGCCATGTGGAAGTACCTGACAATGTAGGTCCGATGTTCTCGCCTGAATCGCTGTTGTTATACTGTGTGCACCACCTGGGGTTGCCGCAGGTCGTGAAAGGTGACTTCAATGTGCGGAACGGGAGGATAACGTCAATGATCCAGTATGCCGTATCAGCAAGACGCTTTGCAAGAGCAATATCATCCACGCTCTTGGCTGCCTTGAGCATAGCTGCTGCAGCCATCATATTGGCATGCTTGAATACACCGCCGTTCTCACGGTCTCCGGGATAGTAGAGAGCTACGTCGATCTTAGGCGCGATCTTGGGATAATCAACTGTGGAACAAAGTCTGTATCCATAAGGTGACTTAAGGTAATTATCCATGGAATCGAGCATCGAAGTGATCTGTGACTCGCTTGCACATTCTGCAAGAAGTGACCATGAGAATGTGTTGAGGAAGTATGATCCCGGAGCATCCTCAACCTGGAGATTATCGCCTGCAGCACCGAGATACTCGAGCTCAGGCTTATCCTTCCTGTTGAAGAGGACTCTTGCAAAGAAGTCATTCTTCCATGCATAGTCATTGAGTTCCTTCTTGAGCTTTGCTGACAGTTCTGTCAGCTCTGTCACATAAGCATCATCACCGAAATGCCTGAACATGCCGATCGCTGCATCCACTGCAACCTTCAGCAGGAATCCGTTCATGACGGATTCTGAATATTCAGATTCAAAAGGAACCTCGCCATAGGCCTTGCCGGACTTGGCAAGCTGCTCCTTGTATGCGGCGATCTTATCTGCACCTCCGATACAATCGGGATCCACACGGAGACAGTCATTCCAGTCTGCCCTGTCGATCAGCGGTATGCCGTGCTTACCTACGGATATCTTTGCAGAATATGTAATGATGGCCTTGATCGTCTCAAGGAGCGTTCTTGTCCTGGAACCGTCATTCTCGCCGGGAGCTCTTCCTTCCCTGATCTCGACCGTACCTGTACCGGCGATCTTAAACTGCTCTGTCAGGAAGTCATAATCACCTGTAAGGCCAACATATCTGTCGAGTGCCTGAAGCAGCCAGAGTGCATCATCTGACCACCAGCCGGGCTCCTTGCCTACCCAGTAGAAGTTATGATTGGCATAACCATCCTCAAAGACATTCTCACTCCACTCTCTCAGGAGTTTCTTGACAAAATCCGTCTGGTTCATGCCGGCCATATAATACATGGATGCAAAGATATCCTGGATCTCACGGAATCCGATCTCCCTGTAGCCCTTCTGTGTCCAGTCAAGAGACCTGGAAACGAATGTCTGGTAGAAGACCTGGAAAGGCAGGTTGTTGTTAACATATGCCTCAAAATTCTTGTCCTCATGTTCGATCTGCATATAACCGGAATAATTCCTTGCAAACTCGATCACCTTTGCAAGATCTTCTTCGATGGCGTTGATATCAGAGTATCTGTCGATGACTCTTGCAAGTTCTTCCTGCATTGTGACATCCACTTCATAATCATCATTAACAGCATCAGAAGACAGACATGTAAGATCGTCTGCTCTTACCTTGCCGCCTGCCTTTACCGTAAACTCAGTAGCGAGGGCAAAGAATCCGGGGCCCTTGCGCGAAGGCTTGTTTGCAAGGTGGCTGATGTATTCGGGGTTATCCAGCGTTCCGGATCCTACGAAATCACTGTATCTTGCACAGTACTCCTGCGGCATGATGACCTTGCCGTCTTCATGAACGAGGAGAACGTTATATCTGATATTACCCTTCTGCCACTTGGGGTTAGGATTGAATCCGATGGCAAGAAGTCCGTCATTCTCATCAAAGAACACTTCACTCTGTGTGATAACCGTCGTGAAGATAACGTCTTCCCTGAGAGCATGAGGAGCGGATGTTCCGAACATGCCTGTATATACGATCCTCAGCTTCCTGTCAGCAGAACCGGTATTCTCGATGTCGATCTTCTGTGCCTCCATTGCCAGAGGGAGACCTTCATGCTGGGGAACGATAAAGATGGTCCTCCTGATCTTAAGACCGTCTTCCATCTCGTATTCGATGATGGTCCTGTTCTGCGAATGAGTCGTCTGTATCTTCTTCAGACCTGCTGCCTTGGCTTCACCGGAATAGAAGATCTTCTTGCCGTTCTCAGTAAGATAGAACTGCCTGTTAGCGGGGAAACCGTTCTCCTCAGGCAGATAATCCCATCTTGTACCAAGCACCTGAGTATCGGCGTGAGCTCTGAAGCATCCGCCGCCCAATGCGTTAACGGCACTCTTAGGCGTACTCTGCAAAGGCTTCCTATATCCCATTCTGTTACCTATGAGCATATTCGTATAGTAATGGGGACCCGGAACAGGTGATGCAGGGTCTGCGATAAGTTCACCCTTCTCATTGAGGATACCGCCCCAATACTTAGCCTTAGCTATCTCGTCACTGATGACAGCCTTATAGCTGTCAGCTCCGGTGATCTCGGAAGACTTGCCATCCTTATCAGTGAAGATCCTGATGCCTCCGTCAGTCGTAATGAGGATATTATGTCCGGGAAGGTACTCATCCCATAAACCGGCAAGAGCCTCATTATCCAGCAGTACGGATACGAACGGGGAATCATGATCAAGACCCGTCACACCGATAACCGTAGGCTTCCCGGCAAAACCTGCATACTGTGCGGAAATGCCTCCATTCAACTTAATATCAGGAAAAACAGATGCCAGATAATCCTGGGCAGTAACCTTCTGTCCTCTTGCAAGTTCACTTCTGATGACCATATGAATACCTCCGAGGGAAATGTCCCTTTATTATATTATACAAATATGGTTTGTGAAAGGTGGACAGGGCTCATCTCTGAGATTTCTTGTAATTCCTCTTATTCACATACATTCTCTCATCGGCAACCTGCATGCATGCGAAGATATGCTTGGTATCTCCCCCCTTGAGATCGCATACGCCGATGCTCGCATGTACCGGGTACGGCAGAGAATTCATCACCGCCAAACCTGGCGCAGATCTCATCCTCGTTGAGGCACGATTCAAGTACACCGGACAACGTCTTCACCGCATGATCTGGAAGTACTGCGTGATCTCGCTCATGAACAGTCCGATCTTCTTACGTGCCATAATTTGATCCTCCCCCTAATTAGATACCCCACAATTATATCACATTGTTTAAATAGCGGACATAATTATTTCACATTTCCTCCACATTTCGCATTGTTTCCTTGCACGAAAAAGGAGACTGCCCGGGGGCAGTCTCCTAACGGTCTTAATTCTATAAGATCAGCCGAGAGTTACTTCGACCTTATGTGTCTTGCCGTCGCCTGCAACAGGAACGATGCAGCCGTCAACAGCAACACCATCAACAGTAAGGCTCTTAACGCCCTTGTTGACATGATCAGGGTTCTTGATGACGATCTCATAAGTATCACCTCTGAACTGACGTGTAGCTGTGAAGCCGTCCCATGCAGCAGGGATGGAAGGATCTACTCTCAGACCGTCAAACTCAGGCTTAACGCCGAGGATGTACTGTGAGATAGCAACCATGTTCCATGCAGCCGTACCGGTGAGCCAGCTGTTCTTGCCCTGACCGAAGTTCTTGGCATCCTTACCGCCGATCATCTGACCATAGACATACGGCTCAGTCTTATGGATATCGGATGTCTCCTCTGTGAATGCAGGAGCGATCTTGGAATAGTACTCGAAGGCCTTCTCACCTCTTCCGGCATAAGCCTCAGCACAGATGATCCACGCATTGTTGTGAGTGAAGATGCCGGCGTTCTCCTTGTATCCGCCCGGATAAGTGGAGATCTCACCATACTGGATATAGTACTTTGTGAATGCAGGGTTGTTGAGGACAAGACCGAACTCGCAGTTGAGGTACTTGTCAATGGAGTTAAGTGTCTTGATATCAGCTCCGACATCCTTACCGATCTCGGACATAACAGCAAAGCCCTGAGGTTCGATGAAGATCTTACCTTCTTCACACTCATGTGAACCCATCTTCTCACCATTTGCATCGTAAGCTCTGAGGAACCACTCGCCGTCGAAGGCGGACTCCATGACATTCTTCTTCATCTTGTCGATCTCAGCCTGAGCCTTAGCTGCTTCTTCAGTCTTGCCAAGATGCTCGAGGATACCGACATAAGCAGGTCCCGTGTATGTGAAGAGAGCTGCTACGAATACAGACTCAGCGATCTTTGAGTAGCCGCCTTCAGCCTTGAACTTGGGATTCGTGTATGTCTGGAATGATTCACCGGGTGTATCCGAGAAGCATGACAGGTTGATGCAGTCGTTCCAGTCAGCTCTCATTGCAAGAGGCAGTCCGTGAGGACCAAGGTTGTTGACGATATGATAGAACGATACCGTAAGGTGATCGAGCATCGGCTTAGCGAGTGACTCGTCGTTATCATAAGGAACCTGTACATCGAGGATCGACCAGTCGCCTGTCTCCTTGATGTATGCTGCAACGGAGAGGATCATCCAGAGCGGGTCATCAGAGAAGTCACCGCCGATATCGGAGTTACCCTTCTTTGTAAGGGGCTGATACTGGTGATAGCATCCGCCGTCAGGCATCTGTGTGGAAGCGATATCGATAAGTCTCTGTCTTGCACGGTCAGGGATCTGATGAACGAATCCCAATACATCCTGGTTGGAATCTCTGAAGCCCATGCCACGACCGATACCGGACTCGAAGTAAGAAGCTGAACGTGAGAGGTTGAACGTAACCATGCACTGATACTGGTTCCAGATGTTGACCATGCGGTTAACCTTATCGTCAGGTGTATCAACCCTGAAGATGGACAGGAGATTGTCCCATGTGGTGCGGAGTTCTTCGAGACCTGCAGCAACCTTCTCAGGAGTATTGTACTTGTCGATCATGGCATCTGCCTTCTCTCTGTTCAATACCCATGCTTCTCTCGTGAGGAGACCTTCAGGCTTTGTATCAGCAAACTTCTTGTCCTGAGGATTCTCAGCATAACCAAGGATGTAGATAAGAGTCTTCGTCTCACCGGGAGCGAGAGTGATCTTCTTGAAGTGTGAAGCTATCGGTGACCAGCCGTCTGCAAATGAGTTGGAAGCCTTGCCTGCCTTTACTGTCTCAGGATTGTCCCAGCCGTTATAGATGCTTCCGAGGAATGCATCGCGGTCTGTATCGTAACCGTCTATAGTATCGTTTACTGTATAGAAAGCATAGTGATTACGTCTGTCTCTGTATTCTGTCAGATGATAGATCGTGGAACCTAAGATCTCTACACGTCCGGTAGAGAAGTTCCTCTGGAAATTCGTGCAGTCATCCTGCGCATCCCAAAGACACCACTCAGCCATCGAGAAGATGGCAAATTCCTTTGTATCGCTGCTCTCATTTGTGAGAACGACCTGCTGTACTTCTCCATCGTAGTTCTGCGGAACGAAGAAAGTAACTTCAGCCTTAAGTCCGTTCTTCTTACCTGTGATGATGGTATAGCCCATACCATGACGGCACTCATACTCGTCAAGCTCTGTCTTCACAGGTGACCAGCCTGGATTCCAGATCGTACCGCCGTCATTGATGTAGAAGTAACGTCCACCCATGTCAAGAGGCACATTATTATAACGATAACGTGTTATTCTCCTAAGCCTTGCGTCCATATAAAAACTGTAGCCGCCGGCAGTGTTTGAGATAAGTGAGAAGAATCCCTGATTGCCAAGATAGTTGATCCAGGGGTAAGGTGTCTTAGGAGTATTGATGACATACTCCTTACGCGCATCATCGAAATGACCGAATTTCATAATAAAATGCCTCCGTGATGTTGTTATTTTTACTAAAAAGCCCTTTTATTTTACACTATTTTTGAGTTAATTTGTTAGATATTTTAAAAATAATGCAAATGAAAAAGGGCTGTCCATACGGACAGCCCTTCGTTGTTGTGACTTAATGTCATTCCTTGAGTTATTACTCCTTGACACCACCTGCAGCAACACCGGAAATGATGTATCTCTGCAAGAAAGCGTATACGATGATGACCGGAATGATGGACACCGACAGACCCATATAGATCATACCGTAGTCGATATAACGGTCTCCGTAGAGCTGAGCAACCATCAAAGGCAAGGTCTTGAGTTCTGTCTTCGTGAGGAAGATGGAAGGAACGAAGAAGTTGTTCCATGATCCGAGGAAGGAGAAGATACCCTGCGTAGCCAGGATAGGAATCATGATAGGCAAGCAGATCCTGTTGAATGTGTAGAACTCGCCTGCACCGTCGATTCTTGAAGCCTCAATGATCTCAGTTGACAATGAAGTCTCGAGGTACTGCTTAATGAAGAAAACAGTAGCAGGAGCTGCGATCGCCGGGATGATAAGAGGCCATCTTGTGCCGAGGAGGTGGAGCTGGCTCATCAACCTGTAGGAACCTGTGATGTTAACAGCTGTAGGAACCATCATGACACCAACGATGAGTGTGTAGATAAGTTGTCTTCCCCTGAATCTGTATACGGAAAGTCCGTAAGCAGTCAGAGCTGAGAAGTAAACTGTCAACAAAGTAGAACTTACTGAAATGATAACAGAGTTCTTAAAACCGGTAGCAAAACTGAATGTTGAACGGTCCTTAAGGTTTGTCCAGTTTTCCTTCAACTGAGCAAAGGAATTAGGGTTAGGGTACATCTTAACACCGCGCTGTACTGAGAATGTATCCCATGTAGCATTCATGAACATATACCAGAAAGGAATGATCGCAAGAATAGCGAAGAAAACAACGACAATGTAAACCAAAATCATATAAGCACGGATTGACGCTGACTTACTTCTTAATTTAGGTTCATTAGCACTCATTATTTTGTACCTCCTTTCTTCAGACGCTTCTTTGCCTTAGCTGCATCCTTATCTCTCATGAGATAGAAGATGAGGACAGACAAGATGATCGTTACAACGAACAGTACAACAGATGCAGCAGCTGCGACACCAACGTGGTTCTTGTTGGATCGGCCGAATGCCTGCTTGTTGATGTACATCAAAACGGTCTGGATAGAACTGATCTGTGTTCCGCCAAAGTTTGTTCTAACAGGGTTGTTATTCAAGTTGGCAGGAATATCGAACATCTGGAGACCACCGATCATGGATGTTACCATCGTGTAGAGCAAGATCGGTCTCAAGAGAGGCATTGTGATCTTGGTGTAGGTCTGGAAAGAGTTTGCACCGTCGATCTGTGCTGATTCGTAAAGTGATTCGCTGATAGAAGTAATACCTGCGATCAAGACGATCATTGTATTACCATACCACATCCAGAAGTTGATGAAGCAGACGATAAGTCTGGTTCCCCAAACACTTCTGAAGAAGTTGAAAGGTTCGCCACCGAAGAATACGATGATACGCTGGATCGGTGAATAAGCTTCAGGGTTTGTATTGTAGCTGAAGATCTTCTGGAAGAAGATCGCGACAGATACAGCCGTGATAACGTTCGGCAAATACATCAAAGCCTTCATGAGGTTGAGACCCTTGAGCTTGAGCTTTGTATCGGTGAACCATGCTGAGAGCAAGAGAGCGAGGAGGATCTGAGGAATGAATCCGATGACCCAAACGATCGCTGTTGTCCAGAATGCGCCGACTACTTCATTGAATGTGTTCTTGTGAGTAAAGATCTTAGCGAAGTTCTCACCGCCGATGAAAGCATACTGCTTAGTAGCGTCAGCCTTATCGAGGAGTGAGTCAGGATATGCGATAGTCTGCTTATCCTTGAAGATCTTCTGCTCTACTGTAGCGAGCTTCTCTCTTGCAGCCTGCTCGCCGTCTGTGCCGACTGCAGCCTCATATTCAGCCTTAGCGCCGGGGAGTGCTGCATTCTGTACTTCGAGATCAGCCTTAGCTTCATCAACGTCAGCAGTCTGACGTGTCTTCTCGATCTCCTTGTACTTAGCGGAATCAAGAGGAGTAGCGAAAGCTACGGCTTCCTTGAACTTGTAGTATCTGTCAGCATCGAAAGATCCCTTGAATGTGATGTACTGGTCTACTTCTACACCTGCATCATCCTTGATACCCTTTCTGTTGGTATCGCCGATATAGGAAATGATGTGACCGATCTTTGTACGAGCAAGGTTCTGCTCGGGGTTTACTTCAACGTGATTGTCGATGAAGCTCTTATAAGCAGGAAGGATGCTGTCCTTATCGTTAAGAGCTGTGGAAGGCTCGCATGTGCCGTCCTTGACATTGAGCTTAACGATGTTGATGATACCCATCTTATGAAGTGATTCGAGATCTGCGTAGAAACTCTCTTCGTTATCATGGAGGTCCTTCTCACCAACTGCATAAGCATCAAAGTCTGCATATGTGTTGAGAGCCGTAACAGCACCATTCCATACGTTTGCCTTAAGATAATCCTGAACTGATGAGATGAACGGAACTGCGATCTTCTCAACAGCTGTCTCTCCGTCTGCACCTACTGCATTAGGAGCATTAAGATTCGTGCATACATAGAAGAACATGGGTTCGTCGATAGTATGCTCACCGGACTGTACAGATGTGAAGTAATCTGCGAGTGTGTCGCAGCCTTCGATCTGTGAAGCCAGGTAGTTGATGAGAGCCTTCTGATCATCAGAAAACTCATTTGCCTTGAGCGTCTCGACGAACTTGTTGTAGTCATCGCTTGTGTAGATGCTCTCTGCTGTAATAGCTTCTTCTTCTTCTGCTCCTTCTGACTCAGACTCTTCAACCTCGATAGCTGACCTTACGTTGCCTACGATAGTCTTAAGTCTTGTCTGGATGAAGGATGACAGATCTGAATTGTTGTCAGCCCATGCCTTAAGTTCCTTAGCGGCATCTGCTGTAACAAGACCCAGATTCTGCTGGTCTAAAGCCTGCTGAAGCAGGTCGATGGTGCCCTGTGAGATGTAATTATTAGCGCCGAGATCGATAATAGCCTTAACGCCTTCTTCATTGAGGGGATCATATTCATCAACATAATCCTGAAGCTTGAAGAACTTCTTAACAGCGTTGTACTTATCCTGCTCGAGTCCGATTTGAGTAACATCATTGCTGTAATACTTATTAAGATCGAGATAACGGTCATAATAGATATCGCTGTTACCAAACCCCCAGAAATTCGCAGTTGATAACTGTGAGTTCGTGGTGGAATACCAGAATGTCGTGAGCAAAGGTAAAAGGCTGAAGACGCAATATACTACAACGAAAGGTGCAATGAAGATATAACCAAAACGAGTATAGCTCATACTCTTATGTTTACCGGTATTATTAGCTCTTGCCATCTTCGTCACTCTCCAAAATTAATTTACCTAAAAAGTGTTGTTGTTGTAATAAGGAAAATGCGGGACAGGGTGTTGCCCTGCCCCGCACAATTACCTTAGTTTGTAATTAAATCCGTTTAAGAATTCAATTAGATGATTTCAGCAACTGCTGCTTCGAGAGCGGACTCTACTTCTGCAACTGTGCCAGTTGTTCCATCGAAGTAACCTTCTGCGAGGTTGTTGAATGTGTCTCCGATATCACCGTCATAAGCTGTGATTGTAGAAGCATCAATACCATCAGCGATAGGAGCGAGCATTGTGTAAGGGTTCTGTCCATCGAGGAAAGCAAAACCGAAGCTTGCATCTGCTGCTGTAGCCTTAATGATGTTGACGTTGTTTACAAACTCTGCACCCTTAACCATCTGTGAGAGTGTAGCTTCGCTCATGCAGACATCTCTCATGATCTGAGCTGCGGAAGCCTTTACATCACAGTAAGGTGAAGCTGAGAGCCATGAACCACCCCAGTAGTAAGGGTTAGGAGCTGCTGTGATACCCCAGAGATCCTTTGTAGGCTGTGCGTTTTCGTCGCAGAGACCAAGAGAGAATCTTCCGAGCCACATAGGTCCAAAGTAAGAAAGAACTGTCCCGTTCTGAGGACCATCTGTCCAAGCTGCATCACTCCACTGAGCTGCGTTGAATGTGAGGTTCTCTGTGAAGAGCTGCTTACCAAAGTCAAGATAAGCCTCTACCTGAGGATCGATTGTAAGCTTGCCGTTTACAACCCAACCCTGTGTTCTTGTGTTGAGGTAAGGACGAGCAACGTCTGCGATGGAAGCAACTGCCTTTACAGCGTGGTTGGAATCAGCATCAATCTTCTTTGCTGTCTCGATGAACTTATCCCATGAGCTGAAGTAAGCGCCTACACCATCAGGATCAGAAACGCCAAGATACTTCTCAGCTACTGCTCTGTTGTACCAAACACCTGCGGGGTTAGCCTGCCAGGATACACCACGGATAACCTTGCTGCTGTCAGCTGCGATCTGCAGTGTGTAGTTGTACATTGTTGACTCGAGCTCTGCATTGGAGATACCGAGGTCAGCAAGTGCAAGTGCACTCTCACTGTTCATGAAAGCCTGGATGTAGTCAGCTTCTGTACCGTAAACGTCAGGAGCACCCTCACCAGTAGAGAGAACGAGTGCGAGAGCCTGTCTGTAAGCTCCACCTGTGTTAGGTGTTGTAGCGTAGTTCTCGCTCTTGGTCATATCGAAGTTCTTACCGGTGTAATACTTTGTGATGTTGTTACCGATTTCTTCGTTCCATGACCAAACAAGCAAATCACCCTCGTCTGTCAGTGTAGCGGGATCAACAACGTCGAGCTGCTTGAAGTTGCCTTCCTCAGCAGGAGCCTCAGTTGACTCAACAGGAGCATCAGTTGCGTCTGTAGCATCTGTGCCAGCTGTTGTAGCATCTGTAGCAGCAGAAGAAGCAGCTGATGACTCAGTTGTCTTGTTACAAGCTGCAACAACGCCGAGAACCATTGCCATTGACAGAACCAAAGCAACAATCTTCTTTGTCTTCATTTGTTCTTTTCCTCCTCATAAATTAAGGTTTTATTTTCCGTCCTATAAAGGTTAGGACCAATGTCCGCCTGCGCCGTACAAAACACTGTATTTACTGTCCTGTACACCCGCGATCCGCCTGCCTTAAACGCACACCACGCCTAAAACGCGAATTCTTACAAGCGAAGTTTACAACAATTACCACAAATTTGCAACGCTTTTTTATGCAATGTTATTAAATGCCCTAAAGGTCAGCTTAGTTTATAAACAACTTTGCCAAAAGTATTCAGATAATCTGCAAATCTGGACAGATCGATCGGTGTGCGGTACAGCTCTCCCTTTATGTAGCCGCAAGCCTCTGCAAAAACAGTACCTGCACTCTCAGGATGAGTGATGATATTCGCATCCGTAACATCCTTCTTGGATGCCTTGAATTCATCAGTGGTGATACCGTCTGCAAGTGCAGCTGCGATCGCATCTGACAATGCATAAGGATCCTTCGCGACAAGAGCCGGTGTGATGTACTGACCGGTAAGGATGTCACATGTTGATATCTCTGTCTTGTGCTCAACGATATCCTCACCTGACTTGACTGTATATTCCATTACAACTGACATCAATCTGCCGTTATATGAATAAGCATTTTTGATCTCTACCGAGTAGGGCGCGACAAGATAATTCTCGGGGTCTAATGTATACTGTGATTCACCCTCGCTCGAATATCTCTTGTACATGCCTTCCGCCTCCTGGTAGAAACCGTCATAGATGAGGTTAAGGGCAGTCTGTACATTCTTGCTGTCAGGGATCTTTACCGCAACCCTGTTGCCGGAGAATGTAGCCAATACCATCTCGTCTCCGTCAACATGATAGCTCTCTTCAAAATCCTCCGATAAGATCTCTACATCAGAGGTGATCTCATCAGTTGTAAGCTTCGACATGTCAACACGCTCAGGCATGGGTGTCGGAGTGGGGATCGGCGTAGGTGTTGCCGTGGGAGCGGGTGTGGGTACCGGAGATGCATCCGGAACGGAAGTATCCGTAGGATCAGATCCTTCGGATGTGGGCTCCGGAACCGGTTCAGACGGATCTGCCTCACTTGTTCCGTTGATGGCATGATCCACTCCTGCACCGAGGTCATTTATACCCTCTGCAAGCTCTTTGTAATTAACCGAGCAAGCGGCAAGTGTTATCGTTCCCAGGACTGATACGACAACTATCATAAGACCTTTGTTTGTTCTTACTGTTCTCTTCGACAATTTCTTCATGGATCTCTCCTCCTTATTCTGTTAGTAAAATATTGCCGCGCTTGAGACATGCCGATATGGCAAGTCCGCTCTTCTCTGCCGATCTTCTTATGAGTATCTTCCCGCTCTCTGAAGTCAGGAAGCACCCTGCCGTAGCAAAATCAGTCTTATCCCTTACCGGTGCGAAAGTCATCTTCAGGGGAAGCTTGACTTCCTGCAGCACACGCGTGGCGAAAGCTGTGACTGAAGCCCCGAACATCTCAGCAACTTTCTGTACCGCGTCGCTCTCGCGCGCCGATTGTGATACGGCTACCGTTGATACGGACCTTGCATCTATGCCGTGATTCTCGAGCGTTGAAAGAACAAGGATCGCCGCATACTCAGGATCGAGCCTTCCCGTAAGTTCAAGACCTACGCTGACGAGCTTGGGCACAAGGACCAGCGGGGGATTGCCTTCACACTGAGGCATCTTGGCGCATGTAATGAATATTGCCTTGGACGAGCTGCCCGACAGGGATATATATGATTGTATAAAAGACTCCTTGGTCTCACGTGAGTATCTGTTGACTTCAAAGATCATGGAATCTATGGCAGGTTCTGCAAAGACAATGGGAAGATCAGTATAGATGCTCACCTTCTCACCGCTCCTGATCATCGACAGATAAGCCTTGAGCTTATCAGGATCATTGGGTGTCATTCCATAGGAGTCGATCGCAGTCATCAGGTCGGGTGCTATATCGGCATTGCTTCCGAAGCTCCTGAAACACTTGGGGCCTAAAACATCGAGTATCTCCTGATATACTTCATCACAATCCGCAAGCGTGGAACCGTCACCCCGTCTGATGATTGCTGCAAACAGGCCGTCCGGAGATACACAGATAACAGGGAACCCGGACAGGGTTGGAGAGAAATTACCATTCAGTATCTCGATGGAGGCTTCAAGCGGAAGTATCATAACGATCACGGCATCCCGCTCACTCGCAGGAATAGGTAATCTTGATGCAAAGAAATCCGCGCTCTCTATCCATCTGCCTCCGATCTTGTCGATCAGACTGTCACCTGTCCTGACAGCTCCTTCGGATCTTCCATAACAAAGCAGATACATTTGCCCCTCCCGATACTATATAATGTGTATTCTTGTATTATAATATTCTTTGCTGAAATCAAGAAATTTTTTTGGATATGTGAGGATAATGCCATGAGAATAGTGATACTTGACGGTTCTGCAGCAAATCCGGGAGATCTGTCCTGGGGCCCCCTGGAGGAGGTCGGCGAGGTCGTAGCTTACGATATAACTGCGCAGGAAGACGTTGTGGAGAGAACGGCAGGTTTTGACTGCGCCATAACGAACAAGACGGTCTTTGACAGGAAAGTGTTGGAACAGCTTCCTGACCTGAAATACATAGGAGTCCTGGCGACCGGCTACAATGTCGTCGATACCGGATACTGCAAAGAGAGGGGTATCGCGGTCACCAATGTTCCGGAGTACAGCACTTTCGCTACGGCCCAGATGACCGTGGCGCATATCCTTGAACTGGCAGATAAGGTCGGACTTCACAACGGAGCTGTTCAGAATGGCGAATGGGTACGGTCGGAACAATTCTGTTTCTTTAAGGCTCCGATAGTCGAATTGTGCGGTAAGAACCTTCACATTATCGGACTTGGCAAGATAGGCAGAAGGGTTGCTGCCATCTGTTCGGCGCTTGGCATGAACGTAACGGCAACGCTGCACGGTGATAAAGGCGTTAAGGAAGTTGAGTGTCACGGCACGCATGTTAAGATCCTCCCGCTTGAAGAAGGGCTTGCAGGTGCCGATATCGTCACGTTGCACTGTCCTCTTACGGATGAGACAAAGGAGATTATCAACTCCGATACCCTGTCGCTCATGAAGGATTCGGCATTTCTGGTCAATTGTGCCAGAGGTCCGCTCGTTAACGAGGCTGATGTGGCTAATGCACTGAGGAACGGCAGCCTTGCCGGTTATGCCGCCGATGTGATAAGCAGGGAACCCATGCTTCCCGATAATCCGCTG
>Ga0247608_10003829_pt1 | contig 17264 bp, 13 predicted proteins | sample 176DNAGHGlowgp2_FD_193490 | JGI IMG/M metagenome (GOLD analysis project Ga0247608, IMG submission 193490) | Sheep rumen microbial communities from Palmerston North, Manawatu-Wanganui, New Zealand - 1766 DNA GHGlow gp2 | ecosystem: Host-associated > Mammals > Digestive system > Stomach > Rumen ... | reverse complement strand
CATTTCGATTATACCGCTAATCGAATCATCCTTGACCGCTCATCGTATGATTTCGGCAAGCCCAAATGGCATCTGCTAGAAGTTCTGAAGGTTCCGTCAGTTTATCGTGGACTCAGATTGGTTTATTACTACGATGATGACCGCGAGTTTGATGTCGGTCAGGAACTGCAAATAGAATACTATGACTGACTATGACACCATAATCTTATATTTCATTGCTATCTTGATAATATGATATTCTTCTTCCTGTAGAAAGATGATACTCATCTTCTTCGGCGAGGATCTTTTATGATGTTATATATAAGGTACGCGAAGCACATTAATAATTTAATCGCTAAATTAAACTAAAACTTTATAGAAGTGTGAGTTGTTCAGATGGAAAATGATTAATTTTGCATCACAAAGAAATGTATTGATTGATAAAATTAACGATATTATGGCATTATTCGATCAGATTAGCGAGGACATCAAGTCTGCAATGAAGGCTCGTGACAAGGTGCGCCTGGAGACGCTCCGCAACATTAAGAAAGTGTTCCTGGAAGCGAAGACTGCTCCTGGAGCCAACGACACATTGGCTGATGCTGATGCATTGAAAATTATCTCAAAACTGGCCAAACAGGGCAAGGAGACAGCAGCAACCTACACACAAGCTGGGCGTCAGGACTTGGCTGATGCAGAGTTGGCACAAGTGGAAGTACTTGAGAGTTATCTGCCGAAACAACTTTCCCAAGAGGAAATTGAGGCAGAGGTGAAGAAGATTATTGCTGAAGTGGGAGCCACAAGCATGAAGGAGATGGGAAAGGTAATGGGCACAGCCAGCAAGCAGTTGGCAGGAAAGGCGGATGGCCGAGTCATTTCTGAGATTGTAAAGAAACTCTTGGCATAAACTTAGATTTTATGTCTGGAATTAGTGGCACAATAATGGCACAGAGCACCGTAACTCGTTGGTAATCAGTATGTGCTTTAAACTTCAACGAGGATGAGTATTAGCAGATAGAATGACTTTTAAGTATCTGGACATCAGCGAGATGGGCAAATTCTATTTGTTTGTCTCGCTGGTGTTTTGTGGCCTATTTCACAAAGCTTGTTAAAAGCTCGGGCAAAGATACTCATAATTCCCCACTTTTTCGTGTGGCTCTCGTCTGCAATGTACTTGACGAAGCTGTTACCATGCGACCGCTATTTGTCCATTGACTTGGAAATTGTTTTACATATTTGTGTGGGATAGGACTCTCTCGGAGAAAACAGGCACTTTTCTGGGAGTTTACATAGACTAAACTTGGAGTTTACTTAGCCTAAAGTCCGACTTTACTTAGCCTAAAATGAATGCAATCGTAAGACTTTGTAAATCAAGTAGATAGGAATCGTTAGCAGAACAAACATGGAATCTTGAATTTTGTTTACAATTCTTTTGTAGGTGAGGGCGGAAGGTCGCATGGTCACAGCTGTGACCGTGACCGCTTGGGGTTTAACTTTGGGCCATATAATAAACTCAAATATCGCAGCCCTTTAGTTTGTATCTTTATAAGTACCTGAGCAACTTCAGAAAGTTGTCGCGATGTATAGGGGGCTCATCAGATAGCGAACTACAATGTAGCCAAGTATTGTTTGTACTTTTACTTTCGTATTTGTTATTTGTATTACTTCCAAAAGCTAAAGAGACCTTTTTTCTTCGGTCTTTCTTCTAAGGTTACATCTTCTGAAGAATCGTCCATATCCATATCAGACATGACCTCGTCATCACTCTTATTCTTTGTCACTTTACTGTACGCCTTCTCGAAGCCCTTCATTGCCCATGAAAGGCCGCTGCTTCCAATCTGTTCTGGAATTTCCACAAGAAGTCTTGGAACCTGACTTAAAGCCTTCATCTTAGCCTTCAGCTTAACCCGTCGGCCCTTTGCGCCTTTTAATTCCTTTGAACCTTTCTGAAGATAATACTTTGCAATATAGCCTATTGCAATAGTCATAACGGCATTGGCAAGACCGTCAGCAAGAGGGCCTAATGGGACTCCTGGAATATTCAGGCTCTTCACATACTGGGAATAGTCCACACATGAAGCATCGACATCAGGTATTTCAACGTCCGTAACATCAATGTCTGAAGCATCGGAGAGATTGTCCACCATCACATCGACAGAATCAGAGACACCCTGAAAAAAGTAGCTGAAGAAGGCAGAGCAGATGACATAATAATACATCTTTATGAGCTGCAACTTGTTCGGTCGAAAACCAGATGCACGTACGATGTCCGATATCATCCTGTAATTCAGACCTATCGTTGCCAAGGTGTCAATCATGCTGCTGGAAGAAATCGCAGTAATGATAAAGACCTTGGAGCCGTATTTGAGAATCTGCCCGTCAACAGCCTTATACCTTTGTTTGATTTCCTTGTCCAAAAATACCTTGATTTGCTCGATATCCTGAGTTGTACTTAACCTTGCAAGTTCATTTTTCAACTCAGTCTGATGCTCTCCCCTTTTGGCAGGACTCAGATAAAAGCAGTTGTCACAGATCTTTTCGCCAAAGGAAATCAGTTTTTTCTATAGGCATCATCTGTTACTCCCTCTTCTTTATCCTCTACAGCCAACACGGGGAATTCTGGAGCGTTGTGTATACGCCTCATGGGTTCCAAAATAGCATAATACACCAGATATGCGAATAGTCCTGCCAACAACAGATAAAAGGCATATTCGAAATAGGGAACGCCAAAGACAGTCGTGAACTTTTCACCAATGGTAATAACGTTGCCAAGAATCACCACTACGGTGATAGTCACAAACAGTATCAGGGTGAGTGTCAAGACTTTTCTCATTTCAATATCTCTTCTAACAATGACTTCCAACAGCCAGGGACAATGATATGATGATTTCCGATAGGATTAGTCAAGAAATAGAAGGCTTGGCTTTTATCCGACAGCTGGATGACCTGTTGAGTACGACAGAGATCTGGTTTTGACTGATTCCTGACCAATGTACCCTCTGCGATGAAACTGCGAGATAGGTCACCAGATACCTTGAATATAGTGACCGCCCCTTCCTTCATATATCCCCTGATTCCCACACCAATGCCAGATTCAAAGTGTGTGTCGAACTCATAGCGCTCAACCATATTCAACGGAATAGTACAATGGGCAAAGAGTATCTCACCTGTTTCCGGGTCAATGGCTGAGGGATTGGCCTGGAAGCCAGACAGCCCAGTAACGGATCGGATGATCTTCATCGACAACATGGCAGGAACATCACCCTCGCAGCCTGCCACAAAGCCTTCGGAATTCAGCTTTGCCAAAGCCAGACAGCCAGTATTCTTCACGGTGTTCAGCAAATCGAAGCACCGTAACGTAAACCCTTGGAGCTGTTGTTTGTCAATGATGTCTCTCAGTGCCTCGTATATCCTGTTGGCTCCAGGAAGAGACTTTCTTATGATTTCCCTGTCAGATGATTCACTTGGCAATTTTTCAGGGATGGCAGCAATCGTATCAAGAAGTTCATTCATGGGCACATCCACTAATTCCATACCTAACCGTTGCTTCACAATGCCATAATCAGCATAGCTGGAAATCAGCCAGTCAGAAGGCTTGCCGATAATACCTAACCGACAGCCATTCATCTTTTTCCTCGCTCCCTCAACCTTTTCCAAGAGTAATATTCGATTGGTGATATACTCAGGTCTGCCATGAATGATCTCTCCACTGACATTATTCTGTCGGAGATAGGAGAGAATCTCCATCGATGCGGCAAGCGAATTGCTCTTCCCAGAAGTCAACAAATAGAAGGGACGGTTGGACTTCTCCCGTAATTTGGGGAACAGCCCTTTGAAAATGCCTTCCGTCCCACCAGTCCTTACAAAGATCAGGTTGAGTGTATGGCTTCCATAATCGGAGTAGTCGCTACCCCTGAACAAATGGTCAATACCAAGACTGTCAAGAAAATCCTTGGTTACGGCATCGACAGCTTGCTCGTCGTGAAGTTCAGATGTCAGAGTAAATATAGCAGTTTGAGCCATGAATTATAAAGCATTTGTCGTATAGTTTCGCTTTGGTTATTAGTACGCAACAGGTCTGGGCCAATTATTTGGCCCGCACGTACTTGACGTTGACGGCATCGCCCTTGAGTACATCGGCAAAAGCCTGTGGGGTAATGGTGACGGGTCCTTTCATGAATTCAGGAATGTTATAGCTACGCATGAACTGTCGATGGTAGTCGGGGTCTTCGCTGGGTAGCTCGAAAGGCTTCGTTGCCTTACCGCTCTTGTCGACATGGGCAATGAACGGGCGAGTGAAAGAACCATCGTTACGGCGGCTGCTGAAGATGATCCAGCGGCCGTTGCTCGACCAAGAGTGGTAGCTCTCTGTATCAGGACTGTTCACCTCGGTGAATGGACGTGCCGTTCCGTCTGCTAGGTCCATGATCCAGAGGTCAGCATCATGGTGCCAGATGTGGAAATACCCGTAGTGTCCCATCGTGAAGAGGAGATAGCGGCCGTCTGGAGAGATGCGAGGGAATGTAGCACTACTGTCTCTGGCTGCTGCGTCGAATACCATCTCGCGAGGGCCGAATTGACGGGTTTCGGGATTGAAGGCCTTGCGATAGATGCTGTATTTCAGTTCCTGGTATCGGGCCTGCACCTCCTTGCTCCTCTTCATCGTCGTGTCTTGGCGCTCAAAATGGGCACTGCAGTAGTAGAGCATCTTCCCGTCTGGAGCCCATGCAGGGAACACTTCGAACTCCTTGTCGCTGTTCTCAAGGTTCGTCACCTCGTCTGTCTCCACGTTGTAAGCTATGATGTCGCTCTCCTCGTCGTAAACCTCAATTTTGTTGGGGTGGGTGGTATGGAAGTTCTGAAGGGTCTTGTCTGTGGCATAGACGATGAGGTTGAGCCAAGGGTGCCAGGCAGGATAGACACCGGCAGAGAGAATGGAGTCGTTGCGCATGTTCACCTTCTTCATCTTTCCGTCATAGGCAATGACTGTGCCTCCCTGATATTGTCGGGCATGGAACTGCATGCGTTGTGGATTGTACTGCTGGTAGTGGTGACAGTTAATGCACTGTCCGTCTTTCTCGAAACCGCAGAGTTTATTGTCGTAGATAACATTCTCATCGTAGTTTTCCAAGCACCTTTGGTTGATTGTAAGCGCTTCGTAGGTGATAAACGATGGTGCTATCAGACGATAGCTGATATAGGGGTCGATAGAGTCGGGCGACACGAAGATGTTGAAGGGCTTGAAGCGTGTCCACTCTTTTCCGTTACGAGTGTAGACTTCTACACTGACGGCTTTGCCCTTGGCTTTCTGTGTCAGCTCATGCCATTCGTCGATTGTGGGCTGGCCGTCGCATACGATGTCTTCGTTGTCTACGGCAAAGCGTACCACCGTCTCGTCGGCCTGTCCGTCGTATTCAAAAGTCAGCGGCGCAATGTTCACTGGTACGGTCACTCCTGCATAGTCAGGATAGATGGCTGGAAGCAGGTCTTTCTGGATGTAATCAGTTGGTACTGATGGGCCTCCACAGGCTGCCAGCAAGATGTATGATGTAAGATATAAAGTGTATTTTCTCATTGTTTTGAATTCCTTAGTACTCTGGAAGATTTGACATCATGTGATAATCATAGTAGAAGGTGTTGCTGTAAAGCATTCCCACCTGTTGGCGTACTTCTTCCACATTCATGCCCTCGTATTTGGAGAATACCTGATAGAACTTGTCGAAACTCTCCTTAATACCTGGACTGAACGGCATCCTGTCTAACTCAGGATGTTTTATTATCTGTCCGAAGAGGTAGGCCGCCTCTTGATAGGCCACAGGCATTGGAACGTTGGGATGCAGGTTGGCATAGTTGTAGAAATGATGCCAGAAGAGCTGTGGGTCTTTTACCCATAGTGAGGCCAATAATGCCTGTTCTTGGAAAACGGGGTCTTTTGTATAAGTGCTTTTGGCAAGCTGGTTCATCACGAAACGCTCCGCATAACCCTGGTCGCTGTTCAGCACATCTGCGTAGTGCAACATATGGGTGACAGGCTCCATCTCGTGGTCCTTGGCTATCAGCTGAGGATTGTCCAACAAGCTTTCTGCCTTTGCTGCCCATTCGCCGAAGAATAGTGTATTCTTCAGAATGTTGATGTATTTTCGGGCTGTCGCCTTCTCACCGTTCAGCAAGGCGCATCGCGTCAGATATTGGAAATGCTCGGCACGCCAGTCGAATTCAACACCCATCTCCGTACATAGACGGTTACAGGCATTCAACAGGCCATAGTGGTAGTAGATCATCGTGCCCATCACCAGCAAGGTGGTCATCTCTGTAGGGCCGTTGTAGAACTTCGCACCGTTGCGGTATTGGTACATCAGCTCAGCCTGACGGCCTATGCGCGACAAGGCCAGATTCCTCATCATGACAATGGCCCGTGTAGGTTCGTCGTCCTGGGTTGCGGCTTCTGCCAAAACTCCCTCCCAGTCGGTTTCGTAGATTAGGTGTTGCATCTTCACCTCATGGTGGAAGTTCTCGTCTTTGTACCAGAAATGGAATACGCTCCATGCCACCACGGCTAACGTCACAGCCTGCACCATCCAAGGTGTCCACGCTTTCAATTTCCCCTTCTTTTCACCTTTTTTACTGATATCTGGGACATGTTTTATGTTTCCTGGGCTTATGACTACCATGACGACCATGAAGAGTGCCAATAAATAATAAGGTAAATAATAAAGGGCGTACTCCTTGGTGATGAAGAATATAGGCAGACCAGCATAGTAGATATTGGCAAGATTGGTCTCATAGTATATATAACGGTAGCATAACAAGGGAACGGCAACAACCGTGAGTATGGCCATCAAAGTGTAGACTGTTGCACGTCCGTGTGGCATAAGCCGCCAAGACCAGATGCCCATCAGTAGGGTTGCTGCCAAACCGTAGATGCCCATCAGTGGATAGCCTACAATGCATGTCAGCGCCATCCATATAGCCCGTAGCCAAAATTTGCCCGGCAGTGAGCGAAATCCCCAAAGCAAAGTCACTACGGCTGTAGTCGCGATGGTTGTGAGGAAAAAGTGTCCACGCAGTTTCAGTACATAAATCCAATAGCCAATGTCAACGTTTGTCAGCAAGAGTATAGCAACGGGAATAAGCAGTAACGAGGCCCATTTTGCAGAAACGGCGAAGGTCTGTTTCAACAGGAACAGCAATAGCAGCCACCATCCGCAGAGCATCGTCACTCCCAACCATGGGTAGTAAAAGAACTGTGTGAACCATGTACCGATGTATGTGAGCATCCCAGCAGGCACCACCATCTGCTGTTTGAAAAATAGTGATGTGTTGAGAAACAGATTCAGTTCCTGCACCTTCCATAAGAAGTGGCTCTCGCAAACCAGTAGTCCACAGGCAATGGCAGCGAGAGCTGCAATCCAGACGATAATGTACCTCATATAATATAGAATGCTTTTATTCGGCTGCAAAGTTACAAATAAACATGTGAAATGCAAAAGGAAAAACCGTTTTTCTTCTCCCTCAGATAAGATGAACGCATCAGTTTGGCGCGCTGATGCAATAAACCCCGACCTTTTACGTTATTAAGTAGGTGTTTAGACGATATACCATAACAATGCTCCTGTCTCTGGCCGTTCTGACGGTCAGTGCTCAGTATGATGTGTCCTTCAGCCATTACTGGGCGATGGAGCCTTCTTTTAATCCTGCAGCCGTAGGCAAGGAGTCTAAACTGAATGTTGCCGGAGCTTATGCCATCCAGCTGGCAGGATTTGAAAATAACCCCAAAACGATGTATATCGCTGCAGATATGCCTTTCTATTTCATGAATAGCTACCATGGTGTAGGCTTGCAGATCCTTAATGACGCTATCGGTCTGTTCTCTCACAAACGCATAGGTCTTCAATATGCTTATCAGCCCAGACTTTGGGGAGGAACCTTGAGTGTAGGCCTGCAGGCTTCCATGCTCAGTGAGAATTTCGACGGTTCAAAGCTAGAGATAGAAGATGACAGGGATCCTCTTTTCGTTAAGTCAGACATCAACGGCACCGCCTTGGATTTGAGCGCAGGTGTCTATTATCTTCATCGCAACTGGTATGCCGGCGTCTCTGTGCTTCACCTGAATGCTCCGACAGTAGAATTGGGGGAGAAAAACGAACTGAACGTCTCATCGACTTATTATTTGACTGGTGGATACAATATTCGGATGAAAAATCCGTTTCTTACCATACACACCTCGTTTTTGGGTCGTACAGATGGTGTCGCCTGGCGTGCAGATGTCACAGGACGTCTGAAATACACCCACGAGAAGCGAGTGATGTATGCAGGCTTGACGTATAGCCCGACAAATTCTGTGACTGTTCTCATTGGTGGAAATGTTCACGGCATTCACATGGGATACAGCTATGAAATCTATACGACGGCCATACAGATTGGCAACGGGAGCCATGAGCTCTTCGTAGGATATCAGACGGATCTGAATCTGTTCAAGAAAGGTCGTAACCTGCATAAGAGTGTGAGAATCCTCTGAAAAATGAGGAGCTGAAAAAATGAGATATTTAGAAAAAGAGATAGATATGAAGACAAGAATGGAAATGGAAGTGAGAAAGAGAAGAGAGGGGAGAGTGGTGCGAAAGGCATATCTCATTCTCTCATTATCTTCATTTCTCATTCTTTTGACAGGTTGCTTTGGCGGCAAACTGGCTTCGTCTGGAGGTGGAGAAGTGACGGGAGCTGGTGGCCGTGCGTTCACCGAGCCAACACCTTATGGGATGACGCTCATCAAACGCGGTCATTTGAAGATGGGTATGGAAACCAATGACAGCCTTTGGGGACGTAAGACACCTCTTCGCGACATCTCTGTCGACGGTTTCTGGATGGATGAGACAGAGGTGACCAACTCCAAGTACCGTCAGTTTGTGAACTATGTGCGCGACTCTATCCTTAGGGAGCGCCTTGCTGAAGTCGACGAGACCTATCGTACGATGAAGACAGACAAGGAAGGTAACGAACTCGGTTCTGTGCTGAATTGGAAAAAGGCGCTGCCGCGTAAGCCAAGTGAGGAAGAACAGGAGATTATCGACGGTCTCTATGCCACTAATCCCGTGACAGGTGAGAAGATGCTCGACTGCCGTCAGATGAACTATCGCTATGAGGTTTACGACTATACGGCTGCTGCTCTGCGCCGTAATCGCCTGAATCCCGAGGAGCGCAACCTGAATACCGATATCGCTGTGAATCCCAATGAGGTGGTATGGATCTCAAAAGATACCGCCTATATTGACGATGAGGGTAAAATCGTTCGCGAGACTATCAACCGTCAGTTGTCAGGTCCATGGGACTTTCTGAATACTTATATCGTGAATATCTACCCTGACACAACTTGCTGGGTGAATGACTTCCCCAATGCCGATAACGAGATGTACATGCGCTATTATTTCTCTAATCCGGCCTACAACGACTACCCTGTTGTGGGGGTAACGTGGGAGCAGGCCAATGCTTTCTGCCATTGGCGTACTGAGTATTTGCTGAGGGGACTGGGTGCTGCAGCCCGCTTTGTACAGCGCTACCGCTTGCCGACAGAGGCAGAGTGGGAGTTTGCTGCTCGTGGCAAGGATCAGAATGAGTTCCCTTGGGATAATGAGGATGTGGCCAGTGGTAAGGGGTGCTTCTTTGCCAACTTCAAACCAGACGACGGAAACTACACGAAAGACGGAAACCTCATCACGAGTCGTGTCGGTATCTATGCCTCCAACAGTAACGGCCTCTACGACATGGCAGGTAACGTGGCCGAGTGGACGAGTACTGTCTATACGGAAGCAGGTGTCGATGCGATGAACGATATCAATCCGCAGTTGAGTTATAATGCAGCCAAGGAAGATCCTTATCGTCTTAAGAAGAAGAGTGTGCGCGGAGGTTCGTGGAAGGATCCTGAATCATATATCCGTTCGGCTTGGCGTTCATCAGAGTATCAGAATCAGCCCAGATCCTATGTCGGCTTCCGCTGTGTTCGTAGCCTTGCTAACTCTATAAGTGAAAAGACAAAACTGAAGTAATAAAGAAGAGTTTACAGTAAACAGAAACAATAACAGTATGACCACCTATAGTAAATTCAATATTGTCTACCGTCTGCAGAAATGGATGGATAGCGTACCCGGACAGACATTCCTCAATTATGCCTACAGCTGGGGAGCCTCTATCGTGATTTTAGGTACACTCTTTAAACTGACCCATCTTCCTGGCGCGAATTTCTTTTTGTTCCTAGGCATGGGAACAGAGGTGTTCGTGTTCTTCATCTCTGCTTTTGACCGGCCTTTTGACAAGACAACCGACGGCATGAATCTCGATACGCATGTCCGTACTGAGGAAGACTTGGCCCAGGAATCTTCTGCTGCAGCCACAGTTATCGGGGGCAATGGCGGCACTATTATCATTGGTGGCGGTGCAGGCTCAGATATGGGCAGCATGAATACTCCGATTGCCCAAGGTGCTTCGGCTACTCAGGGCGCTCCGACAACAGTCGACACAGAGGCGATTGCAGCCGTCTCATCATCCGTGACAGCAATGGCGGGTGGTTCTCCTGCAGTGCTGCCTCAGGTGAATCCAGAACTAGAAGAGGCTACGGCCAACTATGTCGATGAACTCAAGCGTCTCACAGAGATGCTCTCGAAGGTGGCCGAGCAGAGCGAACGTTTGGCGCGTGACTCCGAGGAGATGGAAAACTTGAACCGCACGCTGACTGGCATTACTAAGATCTATGAGCTACAGCTAAAGAGTGCCAGCTCGCAGATAGGCACTATCGACGATATTAATGCTCAGACACGCCGTATGGCAGAACAGATAGCAGAACTGAATCAGATTTATACCCGCATGATTGAGGCGATGACAGTCAATATGCGTGCCACAGTGCCCACAGCATCTGCCGTGCAGCCGTGAGTCGAAAAAATTGTAAATTGGTAAATGGTTAATTATCATGGCAATTAAGAAAAGACCCGTCTCACCGCGCCAGAAGATGATCAATCTGATGTATGTCGTCTTGATGGCCATGCTCGCGCTGAATGTCTCCAACGAGGTGCTCAACGGCTTTTCCATCGTGGAAGAGAGTTTGAAGCGTACCACGCAGAACGCCGCCTTGGAGAACCAAACCATCTATGATGACTTTGCCGAGCAGATGAAGAAGAATCCGCAGAAGGTGAAACAATGGTACGACAAGTCGGAGAAAGTGAAGACGATGAGTAATTCCCTGTATCATTTGGTGGACGAATTGAAACTTGCAATTGTGCAGGAGGCCGACGGAAAGGATGGTGACGTGAGGAACATCCGCAACAAAGAGGATCTTGAGGCTGCCAACCAGGTGATGCTCGCCCCAGGGCGTGGACGTGGACAGGAGCTTTTCGATGCCATCAATGCTTATAGGGCAAATTTGCTGCCGATGGTCACCAGTCCCCGTCAGAAGAAATTGATTGTCTCAAATCTGACCACTGATGTGCCCGCCGAAGCCAAGTCTTTGGGGAAGAACTGGCAGGAGTATATGTTTGAGTCGATGCCTGCTGCCGCTGCCGTCACCCTGCTGTCGAAGCTTCAAAACGATGTGCGCTATGCCGAGGGGGAGGTGCTCCATACATTGGTACAGAACATCGATGTGAAGGATATCCGTGTCAATGCCTTAGAAGCTTTCGTGATCCCTAATTCTCAGACTATCGTCCGTGGTGATAAGTTTTCTGCTCATATCGTCATGGCAGCTGTAGATACTACTCAGGTGCCTGATATTTATATAGGTAACCAGAAAGTGGAACTCAAGGACAACCTCTATGAGCGTATCTGCGGTACGACAGGCGATTTTACCCTTGCCGGCTATCTTGAGACTTTCAATGGTAATGGTGAGCGTGTCCGTCGTGACTTTTCTCAAAAGTACACCGTCGTTGATCCTAGTGCCACGGTCAGTGCTGATCTCATGAACATGCTATATGCGGGCTATAACAACCCCATTAGTGTGAGTGTACCTGGAGTGCCCCTTAGCAAAGTCCAAGCCACGATGACGAATGGCACGCTTCAGCCTGTAAGCCCAGGCAAGTATATCGCTCGTCCGTCAAAGATAGGAGAGAACGCCACCATCACTGTGATTTCTACTAATACAGGCCGACCCCAGCAGATGGGACAGTTCACCTTCCGTGTGCGCCGTCTGCCTGATCCTACACCTTATATTACGATGAACGATGAGCATGGTAACCCCACCCGTTATAAGGGTGGCAAACTTGCAAAATCGCAGCTGATAGGTGCCAACGCAATAGGTGCCGCCATCGACGATGGTATCCTTGATATTGCCTTCCGTGTACAGTCTTTTGAGACCGTTTTCTTCGACAATATGGGTAATGCAGTGCCTATTGTCAGTGAAGGAGCCTCGTTCTCTTCCCGCCAGAAAGAAACCTTCCGAAAACTCACACGTAACCGTCGCTTCTACATCTCCCGTGTGACCGTTGTCGGCCCTGACGGTTTGACGAGAACACTTCAGAACCCCATGGAGGTTATAGTGAATTAGTTTTAACAGTTTATAGTTTAGATGAAGATATGAAAAGTGTTTTGTTCTTGGTACTGATAACATTGATGACTGGTGCCGCGCAAGCGCAACCCAAGCAGCGCCGTGTCCAGGCGAAAGCAGAACAGCAGGCAAAGTCGAAAAATCCCTCGTCGGCCATGTCTATCCGTGCACAGATATCCTTCCCCACGGCTGTCGAGATGCCAGAAGATGTTGTGTGGCGCCGTGATATCTACCGTGAGATCGACCTGACGAAGGACGAGAATGCTGGTCTTTACTACCCCGTGCAGCCTGAGGGCAAGCAGATGAACCTTTTCACCTACATCTTCAAGTTGGCACAGAATGGTTATATCCCAGTCTACGAGTACTCCATTGCCAACGACGGTGCCGATGTGTTTACTGATGAGGCTAAGGTGCAGATGAAGACCATCCTCGATGACCGTCACATCTTCTATGAAGAACAGGACGGCAAACTTAAGGTCGACAACAGCGATATCCCTTCGCTTGAGGTGACTAAGTACTACCTCAAGGAGAGCGCCTATTACGATCAGGCCAATGCTGTGTTCCACATCAAGGTAATGGCACTTTGTCCTGTGATGATGCGTGATGACGATTTCGGTGGTGAGGCTACCCAGTATCCACTTTTTTGGGTGAAGTACAGTGATCTGGAGCCATTTCTTCCTCGTCAGACCGTCATGACATCAAACCTCAACAATGCTGCTACGATGACGATGGATGATTTCTTCACGCTTAATATGTACCGTGGCAAGATTTACAAGACCAACAATGCCCAGGGTAAGACGCTTATGCAGCTCTGCAATGGTGACACGACAAAGCTCACAGCAGAACAGAAGCGTATCGAGCAGGAACTGGAGGCCTTCCGCAAGAACATTTTCGGCGATCCTGAAAAGAAAGACTCGCTTGACAGCATCGCCAATGTCAATCCTCAAAATGTGAAAGCTGCCAAGAAGGCAAAGTCTAAGACCGTCAAGGCCAAGAACAGTAGCGTGAAGGCTCCTAAGTCCTCGAAGTCTAAGAGTTCATCAACAGTATCTTCTGGCAATGCCCGCGTTTCTGTCCGTCGCCAGCGGCATTAAATTTTGACCCAATGAAGAAATATTGTATTTTGCTTCTGCTTGCCATCCTCTCGCAGACGGTTCAGGCACAAGGTCTGAAGTTTGGCTTGAAGGGTGGTCTCAACATCACCAAGATGTCATTCAGCAAGGATGTTATCGACTCAAAGAACAAAACCGGCTTTTTTGTGGGACCATGCCTAAAACTGTCGACACCAGCAGGTTTTGGAGTAGATATTGCTGCGCTTTACGATGAACGTAGTGCCGATGTCGACAATCCTATAGCCGCGGCTATAGCCTCGGATACCAATGCCCCAGAATCTTCCAGTGTGGGGCATGAAACAATCAAACAGAAGTCGCTTCAGATACCTCTCAACCTGCGTTATAGCATCGGTTTCAGCAGCCTCGCAGGCTTATATCTTTCGGCTGGACCGCAATTCGGTTTCCCTGTGAGTGACAAGGTGTTCAAGACCGAGGTTGGCGAGTATCGCCTGAAGGATGCTAACCTAAGCATTAACTTTGGTGCAGGCATCTATCTGATAGGCCATCTTGAGATTGGCTTTACCTACAATCTCGCAGCAGGGAAGTCAGGTGAGTTTAGAAACTGGAATGATGTTGACACCCACAATCATGCTTGGCAGGTTTCTGCAGCCTACTATTTCTAAATAGTATATAAATTATTATATGTTATAGTAAAGTTGTACATTAACGTTATCCTCCCCCTGCCGCTTGACGGCGTGTTCACCTATTCAGTCCCTAAGGCGCTGGATAGCGATGTGAGGGTGGGGGCGCGTGTTCTAGTTCCTTTTGGGCGTAACAAAACCTACGTTGGCGTTATAGAGACAATCTTGTTGACGAATGAGGGTTTACAGCCTGAAGTAAACTATAAGGAAATCCTTCAGGTTCTCGATGTATCCCCCATACTTCTCGACTCTCAGTTGCGGCTTTGGAAGTGGATAGCTGACTACTATATGTCGCCCCTTGGCGATGTCTATAAAGCAGCCCTCCCTGCAGGTTTAAAGGCAGAAGACGGTTATCGCCCGAAGACAGAACTCCATATCCGTGTTACTCAAAAGTTCCGCTCAGAACAGGCCCTTCATGTTGCCATCGACATGCTTCGGCGGGCTCCTTCCCAGCAGAAAGCCTTTGTTGATTTCCTCGATTTAGCGTCACCAGACTATGTCGCAGGTGTTACTCGCGATGAACTCATGAACCAGGGCCATACGTCCTCGACAATCACCACCCTCGTCAAGCGTGGATTCCTTGAAACTTACGAGCAGGAAGTTGGACGTTTGAACCATGGCGGTGAACCACATCCCGAGCGTATCAAACCTCTCAGCGTGCCTCAGCAAGATGCTTACAATCAGATTCTGCTATCTTTCATGAAGAAGAGCGTCACTCTGCTTCATGGCGTCACCTCTAGTGGCAAGACGGAAATCTATATCCATCTTATCCAGCAAGCTCTTGAGAAGCGACAGCAGGTACTTTATCTTCTGCCGGAGATAGCCTTGACCGTACAGATGATGGATCGCCTGCAGCGCATCTTCGGCAACCGTCTGGGTATCTATCACTCCAAGTACAGCGATGCCGAACGCGTGGAAATTTGGCAGAAGCAGTTGTCCTCCCATCCCTACGATGTCATCCTCGGAGCCCGCAGTGCTGTGTTCCTGCCATTCCAACATCTCGGACTGGTGATTGTCGATGAAGAGCACGAGACCAGCTATAAGCAGCAGGATCCCCAACCCCGCTATCATGCGCGTAGTGCGGCGATTATGCTGGCCCAGATGATGAAGGCAAGTGTACTCCTTGGCACCGCTACCCCTTGCATTGAGACCTTCCAGAATGCCCAGACGAACAAGTATGGTCTTGTCGCCCTCACTGAGCGCTATCAGAGTATAGAGTTGCCAGAAATACAAGTGGTTGATATCAAGGATCTTCAGCACCGTAAGATGATGAGCGGTCCTTTCTCACCCCTGTTGTTGCTGAAGGTGCGCGAGGCTTTGGAGCGTGGCGAGCAAGCTATCCTTTTTCAGAATCGCCGTGGTTATGCTCCGATGGTAGAGTGCAAGAAGTGCGGATGGGTGCCCCGTTGCCAAAATTGCGATGTCTCGCTCACCTATCATCGCCATCTTAACCAACTCACCTGCCATTATTGCGGCAGTACATACCGTGTGCCTTCTGAGTGCCCAGCCTGTGGTAGTAGCGACCTTACCTCGCGGGGCTATGGCACGGAGAAGATTGAAGATCAGGTACGTGACATCTTCCCCGAAGCACGAATAGCCCGTATGGATCTTGACACCACCCGCTCCCGTCAGGCTTATGAGCGAATCATTAGCGACTTCTCTGCCGCTCGCACCAATCTTCTGATTGGCACGCAAATGATTTCCAAGGGGCTCGATTTTGATAAGGTGAGTGTCGTGGGTATCCTCAATGCCGACACCATGCTCAACTATCCCGACTTCCGGGCTTACGAACATGCTTTCATGATGATGGCGCAGGTCAGTGGTCGTGCAGGGCGCAAGGGGCATAGGGGACTTGTGATCCTTCAGACGAAGAGTCCTGATCTGTCCGTCATCCGTCAGGTTGTCACCAACGACTACGAAGCCTTCTTCCGTTCTGTCCTTGCTGAGCGCCGTCAGTTTCTCTATCCCCCTTTCTGCCGTCTGGTCTATGTATTCATGAAGCATCGTTCCGACAGCCTTGTTGACGGTGCAGGGCACGATATGGGACGTCTTTTGCGACAGTGGTTCGGAGCCCGTGTCCTCGGGCCTGACCGTCCTGCCGTGGCCAAGGTCAAGTCGCTGGCCATCCGCAAGCTCGTGCTAAAGTTTGAGTTGGGTCTCAACATGACCGACGTGCGCAAATACTTGGCGCTTGCCCGTCAGCAGATGCTTCAGGACAAGCGCTACAGTTCCCTACAGATTTACTTCGATATCGATCCGTTGTAATCTTTCTGATTTGGTGATCGGAGTTTCGAGACCTTTCACTTCTGCAAGAACAATATCTTTCTACGATTGTCCTTGGGTTTCACGGCGAAGTGCACCCAGTAGCGCCCCTTTCGGTTGTGCTCTGTCAGCAGTTCGTCGAAGTCCTGCTCCCACTCGTCGGCGATATCCAGCAATATAGCCGCATATCTGATCGCCTGCTCCACACCCGCGCACCTGATATCCACGGCGCATCCTGTCAGATGATTGCTCGTGGGTGAGCCACCCACGGCCCTGTTCACCTCCGGCGATCTGTATCCGCTCGTAATCACTATCGGCTCCTCCGCCTCCTCTCTATTCTCACTCCTCACTCCACACTCCTCTCTGCCCTTAAAGTATTCTCCTTCCTCTTTCCTCCTTCCTCCTTCCTCGAAAAATCTTCCTCCTTCCTCGAAAACATACCTCTCATTATACCTCCTTCTCATCTCCTCCAGCCAGTTCTCGCAGATGTTGCGGAGGTTCTCGATAATCACACGACTGGGAATGTTCGGGATCCCCGTGCCCGTCCTGGTCATCTCCCCCAGCGTAAAGTGCTGGGAGAGACGGATTGATTTGTTAACTGTTACGTTATTCATACCTTATCTGATTAAAAACACATCGTTTGTAAGAATGTAAGATTGTAAGATTGTAAGATTTTACACCTTTTTCTTGATCCAGCTCTTGCCGTTCTTCTCCACCCAACCTTCAGCTTTCCAACGGCTGATG
>Ga0247608_10003827_pt1 | contig 17266 bp, 13 predicted proteins | sample 176DNAGHGlowgp2_FD_193490 | JGI IMG/M metagenome (GOLD analysis project Ga0247608, IMG submission 193490) | Sheep rumen microbial communities from Palmerston North, Manawatu-Wanganui, New Zealand - 1766 DNA GHGlow gp2 | ecosystem: Host-associated > Mammals > Digestive system > Stomach > Rumen ... | reverse complement strand
AGCATCGGACTCATCCAGCAGAAGGCAGCCTACGAGGCCAAGATCCGTCAGTGGCAGGACTCTACGGGATTCCTGAAGGGCAAGCTCGACTTCGATAAACTCGAGAACTTCTACAAGAAGCGCTTCAATGCCGTTCGTGCGATGATGTATTTCAATGAGACCTTCGGACGGAATGACGAGATGACCAATCGTGCCCTCAGAGTAACACGTGGCATCGAGGTGAAAGGTGACAAGGACAAGCCCAAGAAGCAGTATATCGAATTCAAGGACAACAGCGACACCTGGGACCTGAACCTCGACCGTGAGGTGCTGGCTGCACTGATGAAGTACTACCGCGAACAGGTGGAAGAGAAATACCAGCCCGACTTCTATCAGATCGTCGACAGTAAGTTCGGTGGCGACTATCAGCAATATGTGGACTATCTCTTCAAGAAGTCGCAGCTGATGAAGAGCAACAAGAAGATCTTCGTCAACAAGAAGAACTATCACAAGGATCCGGGCGTGTCGTATGGCGAGAGCCTCATCTCCACTATGGCAGAAATCCGTGCAGACCTTTTGAGCACTTACGACAGCATCAACAATCAGGAGCGCTATCTCTGTGCTGCCAAGTTGCGCATGGAGGAAGACATGCCAAACTACAGCGATGCCAACTTCACCATGCGTCTGAGCTACGGACAAGTGGGCGAATACCTGTTGGCAGGACAGCCCTCAGGCTACTATACCGAGGCCAGCAGCATCGTGAAGAAGATGGAGCAGGGCGAGAAAGGCGTCATCGACTATGAGGCAGAGCCTATCATGAAGGAACTGCTCTCTGCCAAGGACTTCGGAAAATATACCGACAAGACCACAGGCAAGCTGCATCTCTGCTTCCTGTCGAACAACGACATCACTGGTGGTAACTCTGGTTCACCGATGTTCAATGGCAAGGGTGAACTCATTGGTCTGGCCTTCGATGGTAACTGGGACAGCCTGAGCTCAGACATCTTCTTCGACTCTCAGCTGGCGCGCTGCATCGGTGTTGACATCCGCTACGTGCTCTATATGATGGAGAAGTGGGGCAAGGCAGACAGACTGATCAAGGAAATCGGAGCCAAGTAAGATTGGTTTATCTCTTCTTCCGGGGCTTGCGCATGGCCCAGCCTTCTTCAGAGAAGTCGGGTTCAGGACCTTTCAGGTCGCGCGATGCCCTTTTCTTTCCATTCGAGCGGCCGTCAGATGAATGCATCAGACTGCGCCAATCCTCCTTTCGCTGGTGCTTCGGTTTTTCCTTAGGACGGTCTGGCGTATCATCAGCATCATTGCAACGAATGGTGCGCCCTTTATGGCGAATGCCCGTCAGCTGGATCATCACCTTCTTGGCATCCTTCTCAGGCACCTCGAAGTATGAGATCGTATCCAACAGATCGATATGACCTACTTCCTGACGCCCACCAACGAAACGGTTCAACGTCTGCATCAGTTCGCCAGGATAAAAACCATCGCGCTTGCCAAGATTGATAAAGAGACGCTTGTAGCCCTTCTGTGCTTTATTCTGAAGTTTCTGTTTGTCGCTCTGCGGCTTCTTCTCCTTCTTATCCGGAACAACGGCCTCAATCTCAGGCGCCTCTGCATAGTAAGCCAGGAACTTGCCAAACTCCAGCGAGACAATCTTCTTGATGAGCTCATCCTTATCGATATACTCGAAATAGCGGTTGATGTCCTGCATAAAGGGAGCAATCTCCTCATCATCGACATCCGTCTTCACAATCTGGTCCATCACTTTGTAGAGCTGTTTCTTGCAGATCTCCTCTGCCGAAGGAATCTCAGCCTGTACGAACTGCTTGCCAATCTCCTTTTCAATATTACGGATCTTGAACTTCTCGCGGCTGTGGACGATAGAGATGCTTGTGCCCTTTTTGCCAGCACGGCCTGTACGCCCCGAGCGATGGGTATAGTTTTCGATGTCGTCAGGCAATCCGAAGTTGATCACATGAGTGAGGTCGTCCACATCGAGACCACGGGCTGCAACATCCGTCGCCACGAGCAACTGCGTGAGGTGCTGACGGAACTTCTGCATCGTCTGATCGCGCTGCGGCTGCGAGAGGTCGCCATGCAGCGACTCCGCATTATAACCGTCCTTAATGAGTTTATCTGCAATCTCCTGCGTCTCAATCTTCGTACGACAGAAGACGATGGCAAAAATGCGGGGATAATAGTCGACGATACGTTTCAGAGCCAGGTATTTGTCCTTCGCGTTCACCATATAATAGATATGGTTCACGTTCTCAGCACCCTCATTGCGACTGCCAACAACAATCTCCTGATAGTCGTGCAGGTATTTCTTGGCCACACGCTCCACCTCACGGCTCATGGTGGCAGAGAACATCAGCGTGCTATGCTCCGTTGACAACGACTCAAACACTTCGTTGATGCTATCCGAGAAACCCATATTCAGCATTTCATCGGCCTCATCGAGTACGATGGTCTGCACCTGTTCCAGACGGGCATAGCCACGATGCATCAGGTCGACGAGTCGTCCTGGGGTCGCCACGATGATATTCACGCCCTTCTTCAAGGCCCGAATCTGCGGCTCTATCGAAGCACCGCCATAGACGGCCTCCACATGCACCCCGTCCATATACTTGGCAAAGTCGCGGATGTCGTCAGTAATCTGCAGACATAACTCTCGCGTCGGACTCAGCACCAAGGCCTGTGTATCCCGGCTGGTTGTGTCAATCCTTTCCAGCAACGGGATTCCGAATGCTGCCGTCTTACCCGTTCCCGTCTGGGCAAGGGCAATCACGTCCCTCCCCTCTGGAGAAATCAGATAGGGAATCACTTCTTCCTGTACAGGCATTGGCTGTACAAATCCCAACTCCTCAATGGCCTTGCGGATCTCTCCGCTCACGCCTAATTCTTCAAATGTCTTCATCTTAGGTGCAAAAATAATAAAATGTTTGCAAACATCAAAATTAGTGCAAAGAAAATGTTTCTAAACACTTTTTTTCATTGTTCTTTTTCTGTTCTCTCTTCTGCCGCCATTGGTATCTGTATGTCCTCTTCTTCAAATTCTGGGTAGGGAACAGTTTTTGACTGATGGTCTTGCAACCAAATATGGTTCAGCGTGAAGGCAATTGATTCCAACGTCTCTTCGCGCTTCGAGGGCTTCAGCTCGCATTCCCACACCGTGATACAATGCCAACCCATTGCCGCCAGTTTCTTCTGATCCTCTTTATCCCGCTCCTTATTCCTCCGGATCTTCGCCACCCAGAACGCCCTGTTCGTCTTCAGAATCTTACAGCACTCAGAATTATCAATCGTAAATTGTAAATCGTCAAATTGTAAATTGATGTAATGTCCGTGCCAGAAGCACCCGTTCACGAAGATGCACGTCCTATATTTCCTCAGCACCAAATCGGGATGTCCAGGCAATTTCGGAGAGTTCAGTCTGTAGCGGAATCCCCTCTTCCACAGCCCCCTGCGCACAATCATCTCCGGCTTCGTATCCTTCGAGTGGATTGCCGCCATGTTCTTGTGTCGTTGTTCTGGAGAGAGTTTATCCATAAACTAATGCATCAGTTCTTCCCAAGTAGCAAACCAAGGGCGTGCAGTACTGCTTCTCCGCCCAAGAGCGGGTACATTGGCATAGTCTTGCGATTTACTTGTATCAAAGGAATATACCATATAATAATCATGCCCTAAGTTTTCAAATCCCTTCTTCTGCAAATTTTCCTTTGACATGAAACGTGGACCAACTCCCTTCAATTTATATAATGTCCCAGACGTGCCGTTATGCAACATCACATACTTTGCATTCAAAGCTCTTGGTTCCAAAACAATCGCTCCCGCATCTTCGCCTGTACGCAGATAGCACAGCCCAAGTTCTTTCATCTTTACCAGTTTGTCTTTTTTTGCAAAGTTGACGAGTACAACATCGTCTGGGTCTTGATATTCCAACCCATGTTGTGGAGCCACATTCTTATACAGGTAGGTCTTCATTCGGCTTCGTTTCAGCCATTCCGCTATCTGTTCACGCAATGCCTGCTCACTGCTATTGGGATCAACTATAATCCCGTCCGATGGCTTCAATGGAAATGCGCCAATGCCTATAGCCTTGATGGATTCGTAATAATGCGACTTTTCAAACTCCTCACGAGTATAGTTCCCTGGGAAAAGAACGTATCCGCCTATTACCTCACGTTTGGGCTTCTGGTTGGCAGGTTCTATATAATAGATGGCATCACGGTAACGATGCATTTGGTCAATAGCATCGCTTGGTGGTATGTCCATATCGTCAGGATGAGAATCGCTTATGCGGTATTTTGCATCGAAAAGGAAGGTGTATTGAATTCCTTTCTGCCGTTTAGTCAAACGCAACACGATGTCAGGACGTTGTTGAGTGGTAAATGTCTTTGTCCCTTTTATAGCTGATGACACCTTGCCCTCATTTTCCTTTACAGGAGCGTTATACATCACTGATGCAAGTTCCACATTGTCCTCCGTCCGTAGGAAGGTAACTTCCGAATGTGTACCCCAATTCAAATCGCGGATAAATTGCGGTGTCATCTTCTTGCCTTTGTATTGAGCAACAGCCTTTTCACCCAATAGGTCGGAAACAATGTTCTTCACTTTCAGGAAACACCATATCTCATACAACATGGCGATGTCTTTCGTCTCCAGTTTGTTGATGCCTTCCTCCAGTTCATATCCACAAAGCAATTCAATCCATTTCTGATAGATGGTTCGGTAGTTGACGGATTTCTTCATCACCAACGAATCCTGCGAGAATCCCTTGAACACTCCAATGTTGCGGAAGAAAGGATGGCTCACCAACCGTTGCAGTTCCTCTCCCATTTCGTCAAGCCTGCTTTCCATAATCTTGGATTTTGCAACAGCATTCTTAATATGTTGGCTCACGATGTTAAAGCGTTGCAGCGTTTGCCCCATCACAAATTTCAGGAAACGGTTCTCTATGGTGTCGTTGGTGTGACAGAGTTCATGTGTTCGGTAGAGGTAATGCGGGTCATCCTTGAACTCATAGTATTCATTCTCCAGTTCACGCTCCACCCATCTCAGTCTCTCCTGACGTTCATAGCTCACTCTATCGTGCAACTTCCGTTTGGGAGAGTTGATGATTTGTCGGCAGGCTTTAGTAATGTCATTAAAGCATGATTGGAATATCTGCCACCAAATCAAATCAGTCGATTCACCGCTGCTGGTACGGAAGTTGATGTAGGTTTCGCGCATGAAGGCAAACGACAGCATACTGTATTCCTGCTCTATGTCACGGATAATCCACTTCATGTCAGTGCGGTAATCCATCTTGTAACTCAGTACCTCCGTGGTGAAACGCAGGCTTTTCGTCCTTCCGTCCTTCTTATAGTTGAGACTGATGTCCGTTTTCCCTACCTGATTGCCGAATCCGACAGCACCAAACAGCAGATTCCCGTCGATACTCAACTGTGAGTCTTTTGTGACGTTAGAGAACATCAGCGGCATCTCGCTCACTCCATTTTCCCCCTGAATAAGCACGGGGTATTGTGTGTTCTCGAAGAAAAGAGCCTCGTGCGTCAGTTGCTTGTCATTGCTTTCGTGACCGTTAAAAACAAAGCTGGCATCCGCTTGTGAAGTGACAAATTCAGCCATCAGTTTCTCGTCGCCCCGTTCCACAGAAAGGTTTTCCATCGCCTTTCGTATCCGATCGATGGTTCTGTCACACGAGAATCGTATTCGGACATCATTGTTCCGAATCTCAAAGTTGAATATGTCCCCCTTCACTGCCATTTATGCCCAATAAGAGACAAAATGCTCGCGTTCAAGTGTATTACACATTTGGACTATTTTCTTCTCCGTCTCGCTGGAAGTTCCAATGTATTTTCGGACGATAGCCTTCAAGCAAGTCAACAAGCTTGTATGTTGTTCGCTTGTCTCTATGCCAAGTGTGGCAATGCGCGGGTCGTCATCGGCAATGCCCAACCGACTGTCATCACCCTCGATGCGAGAAAGAATCTTCATCAAGGTGAATTCGTCCAATGCTTTTGCCAATGCATAGTTGCTCCCTGCAAACTTCTTGCAGGCTGCGACATAAAGCATAGCCTCGTTTGCAGCGCGATAACCGAGCTTGAAGGGTGTTCCATCCATTAGTGTATTCACATCCTTCAAGTAGGCAATCACCTTGTCTGATTCTATTTCTTCTGTCACTTCTGCTGCCCGTTGTGGACGATTCACCAGCAAATCATTCATGTCAGTCAGCAAAGGGAACTGCTCACTTTCACCCGAAAGGAACTTGTCGTAATCTACTTCGTTCATCTCCACCGACATCGCCCTATCCAATACCTTGCGTGAGAATGAGAAAGTAGTCTCATCCATATTCACCGTACCCATCACCATCAAGTTTGGGGGCAATGTAAGTCCCTTTTCTTCAAATTGGATGGCCAACGGATTGGCTTCTGTATGATGGGCTTCGCCAAGAAGATGTTTCAGCATAGCCTCGCATACATCTTTGCCAAACTTTTTGAATGGCTTGATTATAGGGTCTGTTATGTAATCGCCCTTCTCATCAGTAGAACGCGACTCAATGGCACTCAGGGATTCGGCGAAGTACTCTTCCACAGGAGCCAAGTTCATCTCATCCAAACAGAGAAAATATGGGGTGTTTTTATTCTGCCAGGCTTTCACGATAAACTCCACAAAAGGCGTAAACTCGTATTTCCCAGATATGTTGGAATAGAATCCAACCACATCCATCGAGTTATACCAATTGGGCTTCACCTGAATCAACTCAAAGTTCTCAGGACGGTTATCCTTCCAACGGTCTTCGTCATTATTGTATTTCTGCATTGTGGTCGCTTGGGCCAGTTTTCTTACAATGCGGCTCTTGCCCGTGCCACTAATTCCTGCTAACAGCACAAATGGTTTAGTACGAAGAGCGGTTAGATATGAACGTATATACTCTGTACCGGGAGCGCCATAAAAGATTTGCTGGTAGATTTGTGACTTATCTTTTTTGTCACCAGCATTTCCTACTGATATATTCTGTATTTTATCATGCTCCAAAACCATCTTGGCCATTACGGTCAATGTGGAAGTATATCCATACTCAAATTTGTCGATAGCGGTTTTTCCACATAAAACATCTCTGGCTATATTCGCATTTGAATCGGGATGTTCTGCGAAGTAACAAACATACTCATCTAACAGAGTCTTAGAAATAGTTCGTAGACCAACAGAGCCTCTACTATCTGATTTAACAAGATAGCATAATCTGTCTTCATCAACAATCGTTACTTGCCCATTGTCTGAAACATCGCCAATTCGGAGTTTATTATCTATATTCATAATCAATGTATATATTTTATTTTGATGTTTTTACATAAGATTGAAGAATCAAAGACATGATTCCAACCGCCATCGGCATCACGTTCACAATGCTCACAATTTGTGTGCCACTTCCTATTGAAGAAGAACAAATGTACATTTATCGGAATTACATCATCCAAATCCAATCCAAACCAAAATCCATCTTCCTCTCGAAGGGAATTGAAACTAATATTATCCTCCTTCGCAGGATAGTACTTCACTTTTGAGAAGCATTTCCCGTAATATGAGACGTCCATTTGGATGTATGCTATTTCTTTACACTTCTTCTGTGCCATAATTTATCTCTGAAAAATACAGTCACAATGATACTCCAGAAACTCACGGTTGGGCAGATGCTCTGTCGGCATCGATAACTTTTTCCCAATGATAATACCAAAGTGTTTGTCATAGTACTCCTTTGTCTCGTTTTCTTGCAAGGCAGAAGAGAGACAGACAGTGTAATCGCTGGGCGAGAAGGTGATAAGACCTTCGTCGAAAGCCTTATCATATAAGGCCGACAGACAAATGCCGTTGCAAGGATTCAAGCGATCTTGCTTGTGTTTCTTGTCTTCCCAAGGGATGATGTGACTGGCAATGAGCAATTGCGGTATGTCTATGCCTGTCAGCGCACATCGGCTGTTGTAATTGGTGAGTATCATACGGCGAAAATAGTCTTGTCCTTTTCTGCGTTTTGTGACAGAAACAACATCTTCTCCTTCTTTTGTAAGGTCGAAGTGGGTAATGAGTTTCTTGGAGATGGTTCGTGGATTCGATTCTTGGGCCACGATTGCGTCAGCCGTCTTCACTTCTTGCTCATATAAGGCATACTCCTTCAGACTCTTCAGGGCAGCAGAACAAAAACTTTTCAGTGGATAACTTCTCTGGTTAGGCTTACCATAGTCAAAGATGTTAGGTTGCCCCTCCTTCATATTCTTCACCTCCTCCTTGACCAAGTCCCACACCTGCTCCAAGACAGCCACATCATGAACATTGTAGAGCGACTGACCGTGAAGGTCAATCACATTTTGATGCACCAGCACCTCGTCCAGAATCCTTATCGCCTGAGCATAGCTGGAAGCCTTTCGTGAATTCTCAGATGAAAGCCGTGTATTGAAATCAATAAATCCCTCTCTGTCCATATATTCTTTCTCGTTTCACTTCTATTTACGTTGTCATTCTGAGTTACCCACAAACTTCCTTGCAGTTACCCATTAAGTGTAATAGAGTTGCCCATTAACTCGAAATGGGGTTATTTATTATGTAAAAATCATATCCTTATACATATAGTATAATTCATCTGCAACAATTCTGTAGTTCGTAGATTTCTTGTTAGTAAGACAATCCACGATTTCACTACAAGTATTGAACAGCATTCTTTCTCTAAACAAATAGGGATCATCCATTGTTTCCCTTGATAAAGTATTAATGAGGCATTGAACAAGAGCAGTCTTAAAGCATTCCACATCAAGAATTCCTGTCATTGAAATATCTAGTTTGTGGTATTGTTTTGTTCTCTCAATGTCTTCTTCACTTGTTGGTAAGAATCCAAAACCTACAGCATCTGCTAGTTTGAATTTAGTAATAAACTGATCAGAATTGCATGCTAACAAAAATAATCGTTTGCCTTCCAATAAGGATATATTTTCTTTATTGAATAGTTCCACATTATCTAAAATACTTGCATAAAGGCATGTGCTCATTCCGTGACCGAGAAAGAAAATAGTCTCAGCATCTTTAATCTCATTAAAAATGATTTCCATTGGATTATCATCACCAGAGGTGTCATATCCGACTTCCACAGCATCAAAGGTAGCACAAATATGGTCGCACAGCGGACGAAGGAAGTCCGTTGTGGCATCTTGTGGATATATGCAAACAGTCTTACTCATTGATTCACTTTTACAAGATATGCAATAGTTTGGGCTAATACAGCCTCTATCCATTCGTCAGAACGGGCATCCGAATGATTTACTATCTTATCAGCAATTTCATTGAATGTCATCCCCTTAAACTCCGGGTAACAAGATTCAAATTTCATCTCGCCATTTGCCCGTAACAATGTAGCTAACCGATGTTCGATAGAATCACCCTTGTTCTCCTTCAAAAATTTGATAAGGTCATCCTTATAGTCTGTTCGACCTATACAATTAATAATGTTATCATGTATAAGGTTGTTAATACCTCCAACAAGCTCATCTATCGAAGAATTCTTGTAGTCTTTTCCAACAACTGTTCTGATTACTTCATCCCAGTTGCCAGAATAAATTAAGAAACTGACTTTAGAACGGATTTCATGCACCATCCGAACTACTCCTAAACCATTAAGGGAGTCACTTTCTAAATCAAAGTCTGTTAAAGCTATATAAATGCTTTTGTTTTTAATCTTGGCTTCCATCTCTGATTTGAGTTTGTCTATGTCCAAATCCTCTCCTCCATCCTTTTTCAGTTCAGAAGCAGCAGTTCGGATTAGGATAAACTCTAAGTCAAAATCGTTCCTTAATTGCATTTTAATGCTATCAGTTACATCACTTTGATCTTTATCGTCGATCAACAAAATACATCTTTTCTGTTTCATAACCTTTATTCAAATATTAAGCGGAAAGTCGCACCTGTTGAAAAGTACAAACCATTCCCCAAAAACTCGATATCACCATTTAATTCCTTTTTCATTCGGTCTTTGATAGTACTCAGTCCAATTCCAGAACCACCCCTGCGGTTGGTAATTCCTTCTTCAAAAATACTTTGGGGTGTAAATAAACTCAAATCGACACCGTCGCCATTGTCGGTAAAATCGACAATATATGTACGTCCTCTCCTTGAGAAATCTAATCGTAGTTCTTTTGCATTTGCTTTCTGGGAATTACTCACTAAATTATCTAATATGATGGATAAATCCAAAATGGATATCTTCTTCTCCAATGGTTCTGCAATGTCAGAATGATATTGTACCTTGAACGAATCCGAGAAATTTGTTAGATATTCCTGTACATAATTCTGAATATCCACCAATTTTGATTCTGCCAAAAGGGACAAGTCTGCCTTTGTAATTAACTTAGAAAGCTTATTTATCTTTGATATATGATAATCAAACTTATCCAATGATATTCTCAATCCACTCAAATCCTTATCTGCAAGCTGGCATTTGGCTGTATCCATCAGACTGATAGAGTTAGTTGATGAAATCAGAATAACATGTATCAGATCCTGCACTTCTTTTGTCGTATTCCTCGTTGCAGCTAGATACTTGTTCTTTTGAATCTGTACATCACGTTCGCGTTCCGCATTTTCTCTTTTCTTCTTTTCTTCTTCTGCCTTTTCTTTTGCCTCTGCTTCTTTGCGTTCAGCTTCTTCTTTTTGACGACGCAATTCGTCCATGTGTCTTTCAAACTCTAAGAGTTTATCTAACAAATAGGAATCGTTGGTTTTTTCTGCTAACTTACGGACATCATCAAGCATCTGTGCCTGAATGTATTCCGTTTCCGAAGGATTAGAAACAATGTTTGCTAATTCCTCATTATATTGTAATACCGAAACAGAATTGTCATTTGCAAGGGACCTAATGAGCTGCATAAAATCTACCTTGCTGCCAATATTCTCATACAAGTGTTTTGCTGTTTCAGAATCTTTATCTCCCTCCAACTGTTTACGGGCATCAAGAGCTGAAGCTTGATTAACGAAATATTCCTTTCTTAGAAAGCCCTCGCCCCATAAAACACCTGCAACATACCTCTCTAGCCGCCTATGAATACGAGTAAAATAAACCAATAATTGCCTAGATGCAGGAGTCTGAATCAATCCACCATCACGGCTAGAAACTTCTTTTATCAAATCAACATTATCCGTTTCAACATCAACCCTACCAAATAGGTCGCGAGTTCCCAAGAAACGTTTATAACCTTGCTGTTGATGCTTGTTTATCCCCCAACTATCATCATCAAATTCTCCAAATGGTAAAATCCGGAAACCATTTCTAAAAAGAAAAACATTTCCATAATTAACAGGTTCTATACCCATCCGAGCAGTAAAATTATACTTTGCTGCACGATTTAGGAAGAACAAGCTTACTGAAGCAGAACTTAATAATGAGAACTCCTGATTAGGTTCTTCTATCTCATACATAAGAATACCACGATCAGAAAGAGTCGTATGGATTGTTCCATCTTTTATACGACTTTCTATTTGCGTCGTTTTAAGTTTCAAAACATCGGCAATAGAGTTTTCTATAATACCATTGACAACGTCATGCTGTGATTCTGCCTTTGCATCATCTTCTTTCATCTTTGGGGCGATAATCTCAATCTGGAAATCATCATCAGTTCCAGAAAAAGGATTAATCATTTTCTCCAAAGATTTCCTCAGTCGTTTAATATCCCCATGAGTCCATAAATCATGAAGCCCTTTCATCTCTAAGATTGTACCTGTCGAAGAACTGTTGGGGAATGCAGGCATTATATCTAATGATTCATGAGGAATATTGATAGTGTCAAATTCAACTTTTTTGTCCAATTCAAAGATATGCCAATCCACGTCAAGCACTTCTGTTTTATCAGCCATGCTACGTGTTTTCAGCACCAAATTACGAGCCAAACGATCGCATGATATTCTACCAATACCCTTAGCACCAGCGTAATGACGTTTGAACTTGCTGCGGTACGATTTGTCCTCCGTTCCGTCACTTTTTGCAGAATATGCCACAAACAACCATTTGTTGATTAGGTCATCTTTCGACATACCTTTGCCATTGTCGGCTATGGCCAAGTAATCATCGTCAAAAGTAATTTCGACCTTAGAAGCATGTGCATCGTAGGAGTTTTTGACCAACTCCAATATAGCAATGTCGGGACTTGTGATTAAGTCTCGGCCAAGTATGTTTTTCAGTTCTGCACTGACACGAAATTGTAAGTTATCCTTCATGTTGCAACATCTGTTTAAGTACATTTCCTGCCTGCTCTGCAAACAATGGCGGAATGGCATTGCCCACTTGAGAATAGCGAGGTACTTCTACTCTGCGCATCTTTCCTCCTGTGGTGTATTTCTTTTTTATCTCGTACCAATCGGGGAATGACTGAATACGGGCACATTCGCGAACGGTCATAATTCGCGGTTCTGAATAGTGCAAATAGTCATCTGGCTGTCCTGTGATAGTTGGAGATACTGCATGTGGATCCAAAACGGTAATTCCCCGTTGCCTGATTCCCCATCCCTCACGGGCATCTCCATCAATACGCTTGCCACGTTGAGGATAGTCTGCCAACAAACGCTGATAGCAATGTAGTTTATCAGCAGTATGCCTAGCAAAGCTGTGACTATTAGGAACCTCGTGTTTCTTTGGATAATCCCCTCGCATCAGTTTCTCATAATTGGTCAATTCGCCACTTCCGTATTTACCAGAAATAAAACCTTTACGGTCTGGTGTCGGAGATTCACCATTACTACGCAACAAATCGGATATTGCTTCTTCCAATGTAACTTTGGGTTTCAAGCCTTTTCCTCCTAGAAATTTATCACGATTATCCAACAACAACTCTTCAAAGTTATCAGGAGATCCTAAGTCTTTCTGAATACCGACTAAGATAAAACGTTTACGACGCTGAGGTACACCGTAATTAGAAAAGTCAAAAACATGGGGCTTCACGTTATAGCCAAGTTTTTGCAACCCTCGAATTACTTTGTGTGAATAGGGTTCAGCATCGTTGTCATTATCTTTATCAAATGCATAGGTAAAGCCTTTGACATTCTCAAAAAGAATCATCTTCGGTTGTACCAATTCTATAAACTTAATATACGAGAACACCAATTGATTTCGAATGTCATCCTCTACACGTTTACCCGCCATAGAAAAGCCCTGGCACGGTGGTCCCCCCGCGACCAAATCTACTTTACCACGGAGTTCTTTTAATTGCTTAGAGTAATTTTTCAAAACTTCATTGATGTCATGCGGTGTCTGTGGCAACCATTCTGGCCATGCAAAATGGTGTCTTCCATCAATCAAATTATATTTCAGTGTTTCAAAAGCAAATGGATTCTTTTCTATGGCAAACAAGCCACTCCACCCAGCCTGATATAAGCCGAGCGACAGGCCTCCTGCCCCTGCGAACAAATCGATGACCGTATAATGTTTCTGTGGCATCTTTCCTTATTTTTTGCTGTTTTTTCGACAATGGCACATATTACCTTGCAAAGGTAATAAAAATTATTATCATGGCAAAGATTTTCCGTATTTTTTTATTATTTTTAGAAATCCATATTTTCATAATCATTCAAAAACAAATAAGTCGTATTTTGTACGTTATAGTCTCTTTGGGTTGTTCGGATAGTCTGAACAAGTGAAAGGGATAGTCTCCATCTATAGTAAGGGATTATTTGAACGAGTCGTTCGGATTATCTGAACAAGGTATTGAGACTATTCGAACAAGGCAAAGACGTCCTGGTTCGAAGGCGTCGAGGTACGTAGGTCGAGACCGTCGAGGCACGTGGGTCGAGGGCGTCGAGGCACGTGGGTCGAAAGCCATGAGACAAATAATCGACAATATTAAGTCGCACTTCTTATACCTAAGTATTAAAATATTGGTTCACTGATAGTTAAATAACCATATATCTTACATCTAACTCACATTTAAGTCGCACCTAATTTGTAACAAGTGGCACTTATCTGACAATAAGTGGCTCTTATCAAACGAAAAGAGGCTCTTATTAGGTGTCAGATAAATGCGAGTTAAATGCAAGTTATAATTGTTTGTAATATACTTAATATCAAATATTTAGATATTAGGTGTAAGAAGTGTCATATAAAATTAAAAAAGCGATATAAATATTTGGTAATTCAGAATTTTTTTTGTATCTTTGCACTCAGATTCATTAAACTAACAAGATATGGAATACCGGATAACTAAAATCAAGACCAAGGAGGATGGATTCGGCAGCCCCGTCAGTACCAGCCTCGGTGACATCGTCAGCCGGATGCGCTCAGAAACGCATGCGCAGACAGTAGACAGTATCGCGCACAATGTCACCACGGCCCTCATCGAGCAGCAGGAAAAAGGCTGGAGCCGGTTTCACCTCACAGATGTGGACACACTGCCCTACCTCATCTTCTCGGCCACCTTTGGCAGGCAGGGGCTGCAGAATTTCCGTCAGCCAACGGGACTCGTACTACTCAGCATTGACTATGGTATGGATGTGCAGAAGATGCAGGCGATTCGCGATCAGGCCATCCAACTGCCACAGACGGTGCTCGTGTTCCGCAGCGTCAGCCGGCGCAGCCTGAAGATTGTCGTCAGATGTAAGCCCAAAAGCGGTGAACTGCCACAGCTGGCTGAGGATTATGAGCATTTTCTTGAAGACGCACAGCAGCAGGCGGCCAAATATTACAGCGCCTTCTGCGACTGCGAGATCAGCCTGAAGAAAGAGTCGCTCAGCAGGGGCTGCAGAATGAGTCAGGACAACACGCTCTACTACCAGCCGGATGCCGAGGCACTGACCATCATCCATAAGGTGCACAGTCCGCTGGAGGACTACCCCAATGCCCATACCGACAAACAGGGATGGTGCAGCAGCGACACGCCCCAGGAACAGATCGAACGGGAGCGTGCCGACTTCTACGCCTGTCAGCGCAAGGCAAAGGAGAACTATGTGGCGGAATCTGACGACAAGGCCATTCAGGAGGATGGCATGCTGACACTTCTGGCACAATACTGTCGGAAGTCGGATCTGCCAGAGGAGTCGTGCGTCATCCGGGCTTCACGCTATGCCTCCCTGACAGCGATGGAGAACATCCGCAGCATCTTCCGAAGCGTCTATGCAGACATGGATGCAGGCAAACCGATGTCGCAAATGACTGAAAAACAGCGCATTGCCAGAAAAGTCAGGGATTTCTTCAATCGCCGCTACGACCTGCGCTATAATGAGATGAAACGCATGGAGGAGTTCCGGGCAAAAGGTCATGAGAACTGGCCTTGGCAGCCGCTTACCGACAGAGACCTCCGACGTATAGCCCACGAGGAGATGATCGATGCGGGAGCTGCATGGTCGATAGATATAGAGATGTACGTACGTTCCTCTTTAATAAAAAACTATAATCCCATTCATGAGTTCCTTTCCGGCTGCGGAGCGTGGAATGGGAAATACGACTATATCGGCGACCTGGCACGCAGAGTACCCAACAACTTCGAACAGTGGGAACCTTTCTTCCACCGCTGGTTCCTCGGTATGGTGGCGCAGTGGCTGGGCCGGAACCGCGACTTCGGCAATAGCGTCGTTCCCATGCTCATCGGCGCCCAAGGCACACACAAGACCACGTTCTGTAAGCATATCATTCCCAGGGGCTTGCGTGAATACTACATCGACGACATTAAGATGGACAATGCAGAACAGGTGGAGCGCATGCTGGGCAGGATGGCGCTCGTCAACATCGACGAGTATAATGCCAAAAGCAGTCGCGAACAGGCCAAGATCAAGCGCATTCTCACAGAAAAGGATGTGCAGGTGAGACGGATGAGATCAGAGCACTACGAGATGATGCCGCGCATGGCCTCGTTCATCGCCACCACCAACGAACGCCAGCCACTCAACGACCCGACAGGCTCACGCCGCTACCTCTGTGTAGAGGTGACTGGCATCATTGACACAGAGACCGCCATCAATTATCAGCAACTCTATGCACAGGCCGTCTACGAACTCAAAAAGAAAACACCCTGGTATTTCACACAGGAAGAAGAGAACGTTATCATTACCCACAACATGCAGTTCCAGAATATGTCAACAACAGAAATCCTGCTGTCGACCTATTACGAACCAGCAGAACGCAGAAAAGAATACTTCGTAAGAGCCATCGACATCCTGAATGACTTGCAGGACAAGGCTCTGGGCACCGATCGCCCGAATATGAAACAAATGACACTGGCACTCAAGGCTGGCCAATACATCTATGGTGCCTATAAGGGTGTCAGAGGATGGTATGTTAAGAAGAGGTAAGAAAACAAGTATGAAGATATGTGTATTTTGTTCTGCGAATCAGCAGATTGACCCTGAGTTCTTCGCGATGACGGAAGAACTGGGTAGATGGGCGGCAAAAAAAGGCCATTCCATCGTATATGGAGGCGTAAATCAGGGCCTCATGGAGTGTGTGGGCAAAGCCGCCAAGGAGAATGGCGGACGAACCATAGGCGTCGTACCTACGATTGTTGAGAAGACTGGTCGCACCAGTAATTATGTCGAGATAGAGATACCCTGCGACAATCTCAGCGACAGAAAACAGCTGATGATGGACCAGAGCGATGTTTTTATTGCCCTGCCTGGCGGCATCGGCACCATCGACGAGATTTTTACTGTTGCCTCCTCAGCCACGATTGGCTATCATCAGAAGAAGGTGATTCTATATAATATGAAGGGGTTCTGGAATTTTCTCATTGCCTTGCTCAACGACCTACAGAACAAGGGCATGATTCGCGGCGACTGGCAGCAATACATAAAAACGGCCGATTCCATCGAAGAAATCAGCCGTCTGTTATAAGTTTGTCTCCTCCAATTTCATGACAGCAGACTGTCGGCCAACTGCTCCAGCAGCGCCTCATCGGCAGCCTTCATCCGAGAGCGGATGGTGACCATCGGCTCTACGATTTCGCAGTCCTTCAACCCCTCTATCATCGTGCGCATCACCTTGCCTGCTGTAGGTGCCCAACTGCCGTTTTCGATGATGCCGAAGCGACGCTTTTGATAGTTCTTGATCTGCAGGTGATAGAGGAAGTCGTGCATAACAGGGAACACACCTGCGTCGTAGCTCGATGCGGCTACCACGACGGTAGGATAGCGGAAGGCATCTTCGATGACCTCGGCCATATCGTCGCGACTCAAATCGCTTACCACCACTTTGGGCGCGCCCTTCTCGCGAAGTATCTCACCCAGACGCTCGGCAACAGCTGCCGCTCCA
>Ga0247608_10003819_pt1 | contig 17302 bp, 24 predicted proteins | sample 176DNAGHGlowgp2_FD_193490 | JGI IMG/M metagenome (GOLD analysis project Ga0247608, IMG submission 193490) | Sheep rumen microbial communities from Palmerston North, Manawatu-Wanganui, New Zealand - 1766 DNA GHGlow gp2 | ecosystem: Host-associated > Mammals > Digestive system > Stomach > Rumen ... | reverse complement strand
ATAGAATTCTATATAGAATATATTTCAGACTTTGGTTCTGGGGAAAAGATGGTTGTTAATGCTGGTAATAAATGCGTAAGCTCTGGTATTATTCCTAAGGGTAAAGAACCATATTCTACATATAGGCCTAATGAGAAGATTGACCTTGTTACTTCGATAAACTCGAATAATGGTCGTATGATTCTTTCTAATATTTATATTGGTATGATCTCTAAAGGTCTTATTGAATTGGATAGACAGGTTAAAGAAATCATGGGTGTTGCAACTAAAGATTGCTACGATATTCACGAATACCTGCATCCAGAAATCACTAAACTTCAAAGAGAAGAAGACGAGTCCAAAAAGTAAAACAGTAATATATTATTATTATGTACGAGAGGGAGTCAAAAGACTCCCTCAATATTTTTATTAAGGAGGTTTCGGTAATGAAACTGTACTATTGTAAAGTGTGCAATGAATTCGCTACAGAAAAGAATCTCATTCCACACAAACACAATCACACGGTATTTGAGAATGGTCACCTCAAAGATCCGGTTTTTGAAATTGACCATGATCTAGCTATAGTTATGCAGAACTTAGCTAGAAAGGAATACAAGGTGATCGGCTACGGAATGGCTAACGCCGACACTAAGTTTAATTATGCCTATATGGAGTTCATAATCCCATACTACGGCATACAGTTAGCAGCAGAGTCTGCCGGATTAAAAGTTTTCCTGTACGATAATTTTATCTATAAGGATCAGGAAACAGGTGAGTACACAAACGGCAAGCTTTCAAAAACTGAGGAAATACTTCCGTTTGTTCCGGGAATGGCTCCGAAGTCAGACAAGGATAGACTTGAAGACTTCGGGCTTATTAAAACAACCTCAATGGTTGTATATTTTTATGATGAAAAAATACAACCAGATGAACCAAATATTGAAGCGCTAAAGCGCTATCACGAACTTTTAACAAAATTCATTTTACTTGCTGAGAATGCATGTGGATGATTAACTAGGGAGGTTATAAAATGACAGAAAAAGAAACTAAGGCTCGTTATGCCTTGGCATTGTTTATGAAAACAGATGCACGTATTTCTACTTTCATTAAGGCTAAACTCGGAATCAGCTTATATTTCGGGTTTGGAAACCCATACTTTAAAGAACTTCTTATCGATAAGAAAATTCATGAGAGTATAGTAAAAGAAATATTTGAGCTCAATAGCTCTAATATTGCTTTTCTCCACGATAATATAATGACTTCAAACGAAAGAAAAGCTTTCAGCAAAGTTAGAAATAGCTTTGTCGGAATGCCTAAAGCAAGTATTAAACTTGACAAGTTACACGCTCATGCTATTTTCGTATGGTTCAGCGAGCTCATAGCCGAAAAAGGGTTCTTAATTGAGTATCAGAATATAGTGAATGAGCTGATTGCTGATAAGAGAATTCTCGACTCAGCTGAAAAGGTTTATGATGCTAAGGTGGTGTCACACCTTAAGCCAGAGCCGATAGACTACAGCGGATATATTAAGATTCCGCAGCAGACAGTTCCAGCTCCAATAGTAGCAGAACAGCCTGAATCGGAAGCGACAAAGGGATTAAATCCAAATAATTTAGTTCCGACCGATAATATGCTGAAATTAAAGACGCAGTTAAAAAGTCATTCTGAGTTTTTACAGGTATATGAAGGACTTCTCGCTAAGCTGTATGATAATGATTACAGTGCTGGAGATGTACCTAAGTTAATAGGAGTAAATGCAAACGCAGTGCTCTATTTTATGGAACATGCGGCTAAGCTTGAAACTAAAACAGCTAGAGATCAGTGCATAGCTAGAATTAGAGCAAAGTCCGCTAAGCTTGTTCCAGTAGCAAAGGAACGAATATATGCCTGGAAACACGAGGGGGCGAGATATGTGGTTGATGATGAAACGTATAAGTTAGTTACTTCCTGGGAAGAAGAGGTGGAAATAGAAAAGCTCATTTCTGAGCTTCCGAAGAAACGTATTTTCCCGACAAACACCATGAAAGTTCTGAAAGAAAATTCACCAACAGCAGTGAAGTATCTCTTTAATTATTCGGGTCTTATAATGGATCTCCGCAGTATATTCGGACTTAAGAATACTCAGATAGCTGGTATATTAGATGTGACACCTTCACAGTTATCGGGCTTTTTAAGTTCCTACTACAAGGGTAAGGTACCATCTATTTCATATAGATCCGATGTATCTTCGGCTTTAGATCGTGGTGAGGTTTTGTGCGAATTATCGTCATACGTATTTGAGTGGGAGTGTGAACACTTAAAGAGCACACAGACCATTAATCCGATGCCTACAGCTAAGACTAAGATAAACGAACCACAGCTGTCTATGTTTGAACCACTCCCAGAACTTCCAGAAATAGAGGAGCCGGTAGTAGCAACAGAGCCAATCACTAAAAAGGATATTGAAGAATTTAATGGCTACGATAATCCGATCAATCCGAACTTCGAGAAAGATCCGGAAAAAGAGCCGTCAGAGTTTGTGAGAGAGTCGGTTAAGTCCGCATCAAATGAACTCAATGCACGACTCGAAAAAGAGATAATTAGCCGGTTCAGAGATCCTGAGAGAGGAAAGAGGGTATTAGAAATGCTGAAAGCTGGAATCGGAACAAATGGTGGAGTTCCAGATCTTGGAATTACTTATGATGATCTTAAGACTCTTGATGAACTTCACGAAGAGCAGAATGCCAGACTGAATTCATTCTTAGAGTCCAAGAGACAGGAAACCCTCAAGCGGCTCCAGCCTGAAGAAATACCTACAGCCAAGGTTGTTGAGGAAGCTATGAAGAATATTCTTACAGAACCAGTGAAGCATTGGAACTCCGATGCTAATTGGTATCCATCTGATGATTACGAAACCGTGAGACCTATGACGGGCAATCAGCTCAGGTTAAATTGCAACCCTTATGGATATGCTGGACCGAGCCCTGCTCCAGATGTTCCAGCTAATACTACTACTTATCACAATCCACCGAAGCCATCGAAGGAGGAATATAACATGGCTGTAGATGAAAGACTGTACGCACCAATAGGAGAAAGATTTCCTAGAACACCTTTTCCAGCAAACAACAACACACCTTTTCAAGCAAATAACAACACGAGGTGCATGGGAAATAAGCTTATAATACCAAAAAGGTATTTCGCTAACAAGGAGTCAGAAGAGTTAATCAGAGAATATTATAGCTCTATAGACTATTATAACTCCTCGCCTAATGAAGCCTCGAACAATAGTTTACGAGTAGGATTTAGGCTAGGGGTAATATTCAATTCTATGGACAAAAATGAAAAAGAGAAAATTCTTAATTTCATAGAAGCTATAGAGGAAGAATATCCGGAAGCTTTCAAGCTTTCAGATATTTTGAAGGGAGGAGTGTAATGTGCCGAATATCTGCTATAATCATCTTCGTATAAATGGTGATTATTGGGATCTTGAGGCTATCAGAAAAAGAGGCAGGGTAACTTTTATGTGGGAGCCTCCTTTTTACTATAAAGATAGAACTACAACAATCTATACTAACGAATTCTCGTTAGAAGGATTTATTCCAGCACCACCAATTGTAAGAGTTCAGTATCAGGATCCGAAGGATCAAATTGGACCGGCTGTGGCGTATTGTGAACGCCACGGATTAGCAGATCAAAAATTTCGATTCTTATGCGGAAATAAAACTGGTGATCTTAGTCGTTTCTATTCTGATAATCCTTGTTATTGGTATAGATGGTGTGTTGATAACTGGGGAACCAAGTGGGACACATTTGAAGCCAAAGTAAGACTGACTTGTCCGGATGAACTCGTTGTAGACTTCGAAACCGCTTGGTGTCCTCCGGATAAAGTATTGAAAGAAATATCTCGTTTATACCCAAATGTAGATATTAGGTGTCATGCCGATATAGAGGGGAATCGTAGCGTTGTAATAAAATGGCGTAACGGCGTAGAATTGTCTCGTCACGAATATTGGCCTGAAACTTATGGTATTTCCGAATGTGCTTGGTGGCCGAAAGAAGGTGAAGAAGATGCCTAATTGGTCGTTCAATGAAGTGCGGATAACCGGTCCGGAAGAAACTCTTGAGAAGATTGCTAAACAAGTCAGAGTTTCAACTATGTCGGTTGTACGCTCTTATCCTAATAATGTATGTCGGACAGCAAGAATTCGTACTAATGAATTCTCGTTGGAAGGTGTAATACCACAGCCGCCAATTGTCAGAGTTCAGTTAATGAACGATGACGACAGTATAAATACAGATGTTGTAGAAGCATATTGTGCTCGGCATAATATAAAGACTCAACTGATGAGTAATCGGCAGGATATGATGGATTGCGAAGATTACTGGTATAATTGGAGAAATGAACATTGGGGAACCAAGTGGGATACCAGAGACGCAAGCGTCGATATGATGTCTAATGAATTATATGCATCGTTCGACACAGCATGGGCTCCTCCTGAACCAGTGTTTGAAGAGCTCTCCAGACAGTATCCGGATGTTCTTATAGAATGCACTGCTGAGATAGAAGGCTGGGAAAACTACAGAATGAAATGGCGGGGAGGCCAGAAGATTTCTGAGGAGAAATTCCTTAACTTCGAAGACATGTTTGACCAGTGCGAAGAATAATTTTGAGGGGGTCTACGGACTCCCTCATTTTTTGTTAAACGGTATATTTTTTATTGTATATTATTATTGGGATATAGACACATAGGGTGCAAGTCTATATTGTCCACAAGGACGCACATATTCCAGATTCCTATGATGCTCAGCAGTGGCTGACATAGGATCCAATAAAGAAAGGATTTCTGCCATGAAATTCATAAAAGTTATAGGCCGCATTGACGGTCACATGTCCGAACGTCCAATAAGTATAGACCTTGAAAAGGTAATGTACTTTATTCCGGGAACCCCATGGAGATGTCCAGAAAAGGAAACGGAATTCGGATCTGAAACGGAGATCACCGCCGTAATGGACAACGGTGTGCAGATCATTTTCACAAAAAATGCAAAGAATACAAAAATGACCTATGCTGAATTCATCGACTGGGTTCAGAGTATTCAGAGCACGCCAGAGACTGTATTCGTGGACAATGCACCGAGCAAGGTAGCAGGCAAAAAATATTTTAACGTCAGAAGTTAATCAATCTTCGGATTGAAAACTCTGAACCACAGGGCGGTCTACACAACCGCCCTATTTTTTGTTTACATCCCCCACAACTACCATATAAATACAGAAGGGGTGATTATTGTGAAAGATTTAGAATATTCTATTGACTACTATCACACACTAGAGGGGCGAAGAGTTGCCCTTCAAATTTTGGATTTTAACTTCAAAGATAATATAAGGAAGAATGTAATACCAGAAATAGAGTACTCTATAGAGAAGTACTCACCTTTTTATATTCAACAAAGAGTAGAATACTATAAACGGTTATGGGAAACTTTAATGCCATATCCGGTTAAAGTATTCTGTTTTGATGCATATCCGTACTATGTTTTTTGTATATATCTCGACAGAAAGGATAATTAGTATGACTAATGAATTCACCGAGTATATTGATCTATCCGTAATATCCAGTGATATAGAATACATACGAGCACAAATAGAAATCTTTGAATCTAAGTTAGGTCTTCAATTGCGTATGGCACAAATATACCAAAAGCAATTGAATGCTTTAAAGAAAATGGACGATGAAGATTCGTTCAGAAAATATGTAATTAACAAGGAGGAACTTATGAAATGGGTTTAAAAAGTTTATTTGCAAAAAGGTATAAGTATGAGGAGACTAACGTTAATGCTTCATACAATCCAATCGAAGTAATCTACTACAATGATTCTGTTTCTATAATAGAAAAATGCTGTAGATGTTGCACTAATTCGGAACCGGCAACCGAGTATGATAAGAAATGCTCATATATAGAAAAGCGAGTTAATGACAAGCATGATTCTATCTTAGAGCATTCTAATATTGTACTTACTGTACCAAAGAGTAGATATGAAGACTTACCAGAACTTGTTCCGGGTTTAAGATTCATCAATGTAGTTAAAGACCAGAACGGTTTATTTTTAGCTGGTAGTGTAAGAGCTTTTAAATACTTCATCACACATACAGACAGAGATAATCGTACAGTACAGGATATCTTAACTAGCCTAGAGAATTGTATTCCAAGATGTCTTGTAAAAGATATTACTTCTTCATCATTCGGTTTATCAGAATTTGATTTCCCAGAGTATGTAGGAAGATGTAATGTGGGATTAGAATTTACGGATGATACTACAAATGATTACGAAGAATATACCGATCCAATACCAGTAATCCGTGATCCAGATGAGCCTGAACTTATCGAAATAATAAACTTCGATGATATATCTAAGGCTACTATAGACTATGAGAAAGTTTATCCAAATGCAATGCAGGATGATTTACTTCCGGAGATTTCTAATGCGGGTCCATTTGATTTACTCAAACTTGGTACTATCACAGTATGCTTCAAAGGAATGTCGAGAGCGGCTACACATCAGCTTGTAAGACATAGAAATGGTATCACTCAGGAATCCCAGAGATATGTAGATGTATCTAAGAATCCTATGTATACTCCTGATAAAGAACAGTATAAGTCTAAGAAGTATACAGTGAATATCAATAATCATAATATTACCACAGACTTAAGAGGCCTTAACTCAATTCTTGCTAAAGTATATCCTCAGCTTTTAAAACAAGGTGTAGCTAAAGAAGATGCAAGAGGATTCCTACCTACTAATTCTACATGTGGTAAAATATATATCACATTCACTTGGGAAAACTTAATGAGCTTCTTTAAACTCAGAAGAGATAAAGCCGCTCAGTTAGAAATAAGAAAGTATGCTGATGCATTATACGATAATGTAAAAGACGTATTCGATGTAATCTTTTCAGCATATGGGGTTGATATGGATTATCTTATTGATAATATAAACACATGGTATCTTGAACCGGCATTGTTCAACGACTATGATACTGAAGATATAGATGAGACTATTGAGGGAGAAGAAGCATATGAGTCAGAAGATGGAATTACAGAAGAATCAACCGACGAATAATGAAAGAATCGAGATGGGTGAAATGAGCTATACAATAGGCATATGTCATCATAATTCGTACAATCAAAAGAAGAAAACTTGTAAACTCAAGAATGTGGACAACAGCACTACGCTGTGTCCATTCTTTGAGATAGACGTAATATTCAAACGTAAACTCAATTTATCTCAAGAGAAACTTGAAGAGAAGTTTGAGATGTACAGAGCTAGTGTTTTTGTAAATACTTGCGGTGAATATATGATAAAGATAATCCCTTCAGCGAAAGGATTTACTTTATATGCTTTCGTAAACACCGATGTATGCCATCCTAAACACTACCATGAAAAGTTTGAGAAGTTAAAAGAATTTAAGTATAAGACTTGTTTAGGTGATATCGATTATATACTTAAAGAGTTTTATGGAGAGGAGATTAAACCTGATGAATGAAAAAGAGCTCTTGGAGAAACTGGGTTTACCTAAACGAGAAGAAGATTATGATCTTTTAGACTTTATGGAAACCGTAGAGTATCCAACTCATGAACAGTTCCTATCTGGAATACAGCCTGGAATTTCTTATGATTATGTATCTAGTACATATCTTAATGGGTTTATAAACTATGTAGAAATTCTTGATGCTTTTATGATTCGTAGATATATGAATGAAAAAGAATTTGCTGAATCTATAGAGCGTATAAAGAATAAGATAAAAACTAAAGAAGTCCATACTAATGTACAGGATTCATCTGAATACGATGACATTCTTATATTAGGAAAAACCGACAATATGTACGTATACTTCTGGAATGATTGTGATTGTTCTGATTGCTGTATTGGAGCAATAAATAAAGACGTAGTAGAGAATAGAGATTCAAAAGCAATAACTCTATTCCGTCGTTATGCAGACAAATTAAAGAAGATAGATACCGCACAGGATGTGTTCTTTATTCCATTAGAATTCTTTACGGGGTGGATTACATTATGAAACAATCAGAAATTGAAAGTGTTGAAGAACGTTTAAAAGAAATATGTGATGACCATGGATGTTTAAGTGCACAGAAAGCTGTAGACGAATTAAGCACTTACTTTCTTGGAGAAGATTGGTATACTACTTGTGGTGTAACCAATGAAGAAGTGAATCCTTATATAGTAAAAGAAATAGAAGAAAGATATCCTGGTTATTATCGTTTACAGAAGACAAAACTGATCTGGTATAAAGTTCTCGTATTTATCATCGGTATAATAGCAGTTCTAGTAGCTCTATCTATAGTAATAATGATTACTGATAAATTTGTAGAAGATAGGCAGTTAAGAAATGCTATAAATTCTACTTCCGGATTCATACTTGGTAGTATTGGAGGACATATCATATTTAAAGTAACCGATCAGCACAAAACGAAAGTTAAAATCAAACGAGCAGTTCAAATGGCTTTCGGTGGTAATGATGCGGTACAAATTCAAAAAATGACAATAAAAATAGAAAAGAGGCCAAAGGACAAATGACGATATTAAAGCACGGGAATCCTGAAAGATTACGGAAACCTAGAAAATTTACATGCGATGCTTGCGGTTGCATATTTGTGGCTGAAAAACACGAGTATACCACTAAGCAGATTGATTACGATGGAAGCACCACATATGAAGCAGTATGCCCAGACTGTCATAGTAAAACTACCTCTAATAATAAAGGTGATATACTAGAGTGGGTTAAGACCGAAACTTTAGCTGGTGATTTTGTGTTTAAATGTCCGTATTGTGATTGCTTAACTGTAGATGCGCCAAGTACATGCCCTAACCCTAAATGCAAAAAGCATTTACTTCCACCATCAATACGGGGAATTAGACAATAATATAGTTTGGGAGGATTTGCGATGAGTTTTGGATTTTGTACTTTCGTACGTTGGATTGATAAATCTAAGGTGGCTTTACGTTTACAACATAGTAGAGGATATATGGAACGAATATTCTTATTCCCTCATACTCAAGATTTATGCGACAGAGATTATACAGAAGAAGAATTCAAAGATATAAAGTTTGATATTCTTACTGATGCACCATGTATATTTATCGCATATAATATCTCGGAATACTTAGATATATTTAGGTTACTGAATAATGAACAAGCAACTGCTGAAATTAAAAAATGTGATGCTTCATATTGGTTAGAAGCTGATCCGGCATTTATAAAAACGTGTAAAGCGCTAGATCCTTCTATAGAAATAAAGCTGCTGGAAGAAAGAAATAAACGACTAGAAGAAGCCTTCCCGGAGATGAAGCAGAAAGAAACAGTTATGACTTGCACTTGCCCTAAGTGTGGATATGTATGGAAGGAGACTAATAATGCCAAAGTTCATAAAAGTTCTGACGATTAAAGATGAAGTCTTAGAAAAAGGCTACGATGCATTTGGATCTATGGATGATTTTCTTGACTATAATGCCGATGTGTTATACCAAAATTGCTTTGAGGTTAAGATTATACCTGGGACGTATGCAAAATTCTTTGGGCATAAAGACATAATGCATGACATTATAGAAGATGTAGATAAGAAGTTTAGTGAATCCGGATGTGGCTCATTTAAAGGCATGGCTATACTCATAGTATTCACTCAGTCAATACCAGACGATGTATATGATGTCATAGATGTAAAAAATATACGGATCATGTGTGAATATCTTCTTTCTAATTATACGGAATATAAAAAATCTGTACATATGGAGCTATTCAATGAAAGGATAAAAAGAAAGGATAAAAAATGAACGATAAAGCTAGTATATCTATAACTGAATTTTCTGGAAAACCAGCTAAGGAATTCGCTCAGGTGATCGCTGATGCGATAGTTGGAAAAAATAAGCTCGGTTCTAGTGAAGTCAATAAAGACCAGTGGTGCTATCATTATTCTGATAAAGCAATCGAAATGCTTAAAGAATATGAAAAGAAAAATAGTTGTAAGCATGTAGACTATGTATTTGAAATATTCGCTAGATATAGAGGAGATAGCAAGTACGAGGTCTTTCATGAACTGTGTGAATTCGATTATGACGATCATCTCTGTTGGGAAACAGATTGGTTTGAAGGCCAACAGGATATTGTGTATAATCGGTTTGCTCCTGCAGACGATATCTACGACTTCTATTTTAAACACGTAGGTGATAATAATGAAAGTGAAAGTAAAGAAAGTACCGAAACAAATTGAAGAAACAAAACAAGTGTGGCGTTTTGATAATTGTGTAAAGTTGGTTACAACTAATACCATGGAGCTATTCGCACATCCAGATTTAGATATCCCTATAGGAGCTTTTGTGCATAAAATAATTATACCTAATCCAGAAAAACAACACACACCTTCGGTATTATTAACTTTAAATGAATTGGAGGCAAAATTTGAAGAACGCAATAAGATAGTAGATCTATTACCATCTACAGTAATGCAAGAAATAATGAGAGAAAATATATTTCAGATATTCAACTTATGCGCAAATTACTATACCAATGGAACGTTGTATGATTACGCTGCTCTAGAAGATCTGATTTCTCGGATGTCTACTATCTCTTTTATAAAATATAATAAGAATTTAACACGGTTTTTATTTTAATTTGACGAACAAACAAAAAATATCCGGTGGTATATTACCACCGGATAAGGTTTGCTTTTAACTGATTTACTATGCAAACATCTTAAGCTCAACAAAACCGAATGTCGTGATGAGAAAGAATCTGCGTGTGCCACGATTATTCACACATATAACATCACCAGAACTCGGAATCTTGCCTCTGTTGATTGGCCTGATTAGGTTGTACTTTGTAAAGCACACATCAAGAAACTCAGAAGCTTCTTTCGGAATATCCTTATATCTTGGACCGTCATTAGTTGTATAATCGAAGTCTGCCTTCCCATCAAAGAAAGCGGGAGTCTTGAACTTTATATTTATAGCGCCCATAAACTCGTATTTTATTTTTCGTATTTTATTAACAAACTCTTCACTAGCTTCTATACACGGAACAAAGTTACATGATAAGAAGAAGCCTACAGAGAATCCCTCCGACTTATAGAACTCTCTTTCATCTGTAATGAATCCGGAATCTTTTCCTTTCATATTTATTTCTCCTTTTGCGGCCTTGTCCAGAGTTTCATTCTCCTTAGTAAAATCCCTATTATCCGGCCGTATAATTCCGTCGTACATAACATAATCGTCTGCTGCACTTGGATCGGTAATTGGGTCTTGCTCCTGCTCTCTGATATACTTTATTATGTATTCAAAAAAACCCTTTACTGAATTATTGATAATATCATATCGTGTTTTGAACACTCGCTTTTCTGTTGCAGTTGGAGTCGGATATAAGTCTGGTGTGAAAGTGTCCATATCGATAACTGTATTATCCACAGTTATATTGGCAAGCACGCTTGCCATTTTTTTATCTAGTGTAACTTTATGTGCTATTATGTGTTGACTTATGCGACTATATGGAGCATAAGGATAAACCGTAACACTATATGATTCGCATTCCGCAATATCGCAAACATTGAAATCACGTTCTCCTTCCTTTTTCACATAATAACGACGAGGCGGTATAACCGCAGTTGGTTTGTTTCTTAGCTTTTTTGTAATTTCTGACTCCTTAGTCAGAAAATTAATTATTCTTTTTACGTTGTCCATAATATTTTTCCTCCAAAAATCTATACATTTCAAAATCCGGATAGAAGTCGTAGGAAGCACCTGTCTCCTGAACTTCCACCCGGATATGGACTTGCTCGTTAAAATCTTCGGCCAAATTTTCAGCCAGACCCTGCGGATCTATAACAGGCAAGCTGTCTGGGTCTGGATGATCATGATCAAATATTTCAATTAATATCGTCTGCATTGTTGATTCCTTTCTTCACTAAAAACCGTTCTTAGCCCCGATTTCAAGGGTGTATTGTTAAACGAACATCACCTGCAAGATCATATATGAACTCGTGTATCAGATTTTCGAATTTGGTATCATGATAATTATCCTCAACTTTAGTATCATCTTTATAGTAGTATACTATATCTAAAGTTGAATAATCAAAAATCTGGTCGTTGTCAGAAATTTTTACTTTTAATCGTATTCCATACTCATCTCCTGTGATTCCTTCAATATATAGCCAGGATTCGTTTTGGATGGAGTGTATACTAACATCGAAATTCGTTAAGTTGTTAGCCAAAGATGCTACTCTAAATTCCGTAGTCGACAATTCAGCCATTATAAAGTACGGATATTTAACCCGAATATCTAATTTGCTAGGTACTGGCGCTCCGCCGTATCTAATCAATTTTGCGGCATTAGTGACTCTTGATTGGTCCCTTAATATCTTTTGAATTATATCCAGATTAGATATCTTTTTTGATTCTAAGTCGTATTTCCATGAAGGTATGTATTCGAAGCCAATACTTTGAACTACGAAGGCATAGAACTTCATTGAGTGGTTTATCACTATAATATCTCCGACACTTAAAGACGGAAAATATCCAGTTATATCTCCTATATTACAGCGTCTAAATACGCAATCTAAGAAATCGTATACCGGATAATTTCTTCCTGTGATATCATGTTCGAGATCAAGAAATTTTATTCTATAGTCATTTTCGGCATATATAAAGGAATAATCCGACTGAACTATATTTTCTATTTTTGGTTCCGCTAGAACAGATACTCGTTTCTTCGGATCTAATATCTGATAGATCGCAAAAGAATATGTCTGAGAGGTCGAGTTTAAAAAGTCATTTTCATTCATTTTATTTTCCTCCAATGAAAGTTTCGTTTTACTTGGCGTATAGTATAGTCTCTCGGTTGTTTCTCCGAGAGACCCTACTAATAGCCGTGAATGATTTACAGTACAAAACCTCCTGAGAAGTTGCACTGAAATACTACATACTTTGGCGGGATTATTATTGACATCGGGGTAATACCGTATTTCACATCAGAAGCCAATGATGTGTCAATAATCATCTCCACGCCAGTAGTTCTGCCGTCAATGAGATGGTTATACCATACATTATACATATATTTTCCAGAACTATCAGTAACTCTATCAAGACCCCTGATATTGTTCGAAGATTTTTTCGGACCTTCCTTAAGGGCCTTCCCTAAACACTCTAAGATGCCAGGGTTTTCCTTGAAAGGCTCGAGCTCTACACCGGAATACGCCATGGCGTATACTTCTACGCCGTTGATTGTAACGGTTTCTACACCATGGAAGCTTTCTGTTCCATAGTACACATCAATGTATCTGAATTCCGGGTGATTTGGTGATGAGTATGTTATTGTGGTCTTCTGACCATCTGTTGTTACGGAAGCATGTTCACTTCCGTAACCGTTAGTTTTTGCCTCGACTAAAAACTTCTTGAAGTCATCCAGTCTTGTCCATTTACCGTCCTTTACTTCGTTAAGGCATTCTCTCGATTTCACAAATTCGTCATAAATGTTCATATTAATTACCTCCGTCTTCTAATACAAGCTCTCTTTCTCTCGGGGTATCGTAGAGTTTCTCAGCTGTTTCTCTGAGAGGACCCTTCCAATATCCCTCAATAAATATTAGCTTGTGCCCATTTTTTACTTTTTGATTCCTCATATGTCCGGAAACCCACCAGAAGGATTCAGTCATCTGATGGCGACCTTTCACCTTTTCTCCTATTTTTATATCAGAGATATCACCCATTGTGATTCTCTTGATATATTTTTTCGGAGCTTTTTTAGCTGCCTTCTTTTTGCCGCTTTTTGCTAGCTTATCTTCCACAGGAACTGTTTCTTTAGTGAACCGCGCCTTTATAACAGGATTTAATAAAGCCAACTGTATCGCAATCCAAGAACATAAAACCATGTCCCTCACCTGTATTGCTACATCGATAAATCTTTCTACGAAAGGTCTATCTGATTTGACTTTCGATGTTACGAGTTCATACGTTGATTTGTTTGTACTCAACATCGGAAACCAATCTATATTCAGAATGTCCGAAGATATTCTTAACGGACACTGAAATGCAAAACTGAATGCTGACTTCTTATTAGCATCGAACTCACATTCAATCTTGATTGCCCCTATCGTTATGGCTTTTTCTGGATCCTCTTTCTTATATACTTTTATAGTATTTATGATCTCTTCTGGATCCATGACCATTATCTGCCCTCTGTATACTTCATTTTCATCTTCAGAATAACAGATTTGAATGTCTTTTGCTGGGAGCGTACCGGCGAGAATTATATCTGCTGAAACTTGTTCTCCTGTCAAGGCATCATGTTTTTTCCTTGCTCGTTCTACATTCTGTTTATTAAATGCTGGAATGATATTAAAAAGGTCATACAGGTGATCTCTGTCGAGATATATGACCTCTTTAGGTTTCGGATAACCTGAGGCTATAGTGTTTGTCGTTAAAAACGCTTGGCCTCCATATGAGGTACAAGGGACATATGAATATTCCTCATACCCCTCTTTAGTTGCATTGAAAAATGATATCATTACTGCCTCCTTGCCTTACCCAAATACGTGCATCAGACAAAAGTCTGATTTGCGTACTATACAAGCGGTGAGCCAGCCGAAGCTATCGCCGTCACCTTTCTTTATCGTATATTTGGTTGATTCGGAAAATTCCTTTATCCTTTTAAAATTAGGAATTCCGCCTGCTGAAATCAATTTACATTCGATGAATGCGTCGTCTATTTTTTCGGAGACCTTTGTATCTCCAACAGCATAGATGCTGAACGGGTAAAAGTCATCAGCGTTTTCGTCTGTGACTTCTTTCACTTCCGGATTCCAATCATCCAGAAGTTTTTCTAATGCTTTAAATTCTGTCATCCTTAATGACCTCCTTAAAGTTAAAGTATGTGCGATTATTCGCTCATCTATATTAATAATATATAAGCGTTCCATAGTTTAGTTGAATCTATAGTAAAACAAAAATATCAAGTTTAACATTGAAATAATTCGTATGAGTTGTCAGGAGCCTTGGAAAAACTAGCGTAGGATAACTACCAAGCCAAAAAGCGGTTGACTCTCGCCGAATAAAAGGAGAGCACAGACTACGTATTCATACGAGAAAAATGAGGAGTCCATTTGGACTCCTCACTATTTGGTTACCTTCGATATCCAGAACATAATGTTAAATGCTATGTGTAAAATAGCAAAAATAAAAGGAGGTAATTTATATGGCAAAAGCAGCAGAAAATATAGTTTCTAGAGCAAGAGCTTTAGTAGGACAATCAAGAAATCAAGTTGGTTGTGCAGGAGCCCATGCGTGGTGCAGCCATTTCGTGAGTAATGTGCTTAGATATATCGGCATAGATGATATGTATGATTTATCTTGCACATCAATGCAGGCAAAGATGGCTAAATCACCTAAGTGGAGTGAGCCAGAAGATAATCCTAAGCCGGGAGATATACTATTCTTCGACTGGGATCATGTTATAGAAGAACGCCCTCTCGACCATGTAGGCGTAGTTGAAAAGTTCGATGCTGGTTCTGGCACTATTACATATATTAATGGTAATGGTAGTTCATCATATTATGTAACAAGACAGACTATCAACATCAATAACTCTACTATTTCTTACTGGATGAGATATATTGGAGATGACGTTAAGACTCCTGAAAAGCCAATTGAATCTACAGTAACAGACAAAAAGGCTATCAAGTACTGTACAGTAGAACTTGAAGTTCTTTCTAAGGGATGTGAATCTCCTTCTGTTGAAACACTCCAGAATCTTCTTGTAGACCTTGGCTACAATATAGATGTAGACGGAAACTTCTGGACTGAAACAGAAGATGCAGTTAAGAAGTTCCAGGATGTATCCAAACTCACTGTTGACGGTGTTGTTGGAGCAAAGACATGGAAAGCTCTTATTGAAGCTGAATAAAAAATAATAACGACGTGTGAATTACAAAAAATACAGGATGCTAATTTAGCATCCTGTATTACTTTCCGATTATTCGAATAAATTGAAATATGCTTCGCATACTTCATCCGAATTCATGTCTGTAGTGGATATACCCTTTTCTTCAAGAACATCTTCCATGTGTTTTAAGTCTTGCCACTCAAGGAAATCCTCGTATTCTTCTTCAGACAGACCCCACTTATCGTCCTGGGATTCATCTGAATCTGAATTAAATTCCTCGTTCCAGCGAGCAACGATTTCCTCATCGCTCATCGTTGTTGTATCAATGCCGTTTTCCTCCAGTTCTTCTGCAAGGTAGTAGGCATAATTGATACCAACGATCTTGATGTTATCATTAACGTTCATATGATAACACCTCCTTTCTACATTAATAATATCTAATTAAAACTCTAAGATTTCACAGTATCATAGAAATATTCCCGTGGGCTCTAACCCACGGGAAAGTTTTACTTTATAATAACAGCTTTTCCTTGTTTAGGATTATTTACTTTATAACGCAACTGGAGATATGAGTTCTTCATTTTCTTCACGCTTATTAGTTCTAATCCTCGTAAGTCGCTTAAACTCTTAGCAGCAGGACCATCTATTAAAGTGGATACAGTTTTTCCTCCTACTAATATAGGAGTAACCACAATATTCAAAAGGTCTATACAACTAGATCTAAGCCACATATTATTAAGAGTTCCACCAGTCTGTATCGTAGCTTCTTTACAACCTAACTCTCCAAGTTTGCTAAGAATCTCAACAGGATTCATTTCCCCTTTGTATTCTATAATAGTAATATTCTTGAGATTACTCTTAAGCTTATATGCCGGATGACTCTTGTTTGATGTGACTATAACGAGCATCTTAGAACGCTTAGACATAACTTCCACACCATGAGGATTCAAATGATTATTATCCAAGATAACAAAATTTACATTCTTCTCCTGATCTTTTGGAATAGGCTTTTCATTTACTCCTACTTTAGCAAGAACTCTTCCGGAGTTTATAGGCCACAAGGAAGTTTCAAGTTCTTCCTCGTAATACTGATGCAATCCTGCAGATGGATCCCCAGGAATTCTAGGGATATCTTTATCCACATCAAAATCATCTGTATCACCAGTGGATATCTTTCCGTCTACAGACATTAGAAGGAATAGTTCGGTTTTTGGTCTAGGCATTCCTATCACCCCCTCATTAATTCTTTTAATGCTTTGATAGAATACTTTAATGTATTCTTGTCTATACGTATAGCTCCGCCATAAGGTGTAGCATTATAGTATTCAACAAAGTTAAAGTCATCGTCTATGGTATTAACGTGTTTCATGTATGTCTTAAAGACATTCATGCAAATACG
>Ga0247608_10003817_pt1 | contig 17312 bp, 15 predicted proteins | sample 176DNAGHGlowgp2_FD_193490 | JGI IMG/M metagenome (GOLD analysis project Ga0247608, IMG submission 193490) | Sheep rumen microbial communities from Palmerston North, Manawatu-Wanganui, New Zealand - 1766 DNA GHGlow gp2 | ecosystem: Host-associated > Mammals > Digestive system > Stomach > Rumen ... | reverse complement strand
CCGACCATGCCCATCAGGCACAATCCAGCACACAAGGCTGTCTTCTTTGCTTTGAAACTCATACGTTAGTGTTTAAAGGATTAATTTATGGTATTAATTATTGGAATCGGTATATATATAATAAGGTATAATCTCGCTACATAAATTCTGCTGCAAAGATACGACAAACCTATGAAACGCGTCTTTCTCTATAGTCCAGAAAGCTTTTCTTTTGATTCACGGCGAAAAAATCCGTTTTCCTTTTTGCGTCATTCTCTTTCATTTCCGTGTCACGTGCCCAATTCTCATTGCTGTTGGCCATTTCCTATGCGCCAAGAGTTGCCTTTCCTACCGACTTTTCCAGACTGTTGCCGGCTGTATGAGGGTGAGGCATTTTCGTACTGTGCGATTGATCGCACAGTAGGGATAATATACGTGAAGAACGAAGTGTTTCTTCTCGCTCTGCGGTGGATGGTGTTGAGGCACTTCGGGGTATAGTGCAACATTCTTTCCGATAGTCTTGCAAGTAGACAGAGCAGGCCAGCCCACAGATGTGAGGCACTAATAAATGTTATGGCGACATATCGCCGAAGCCTGTTGACGCTGTACGAGCCGGACGGCAGCATACAGGCCGAGCGCGAATGGTACGTTACCTTTGGCAGCCTGAACAACTAAAGGGGCTTTGTCAGTATATATATAATTAAGGTGAATGATTACTGCAAATAATGGTTAAATAATTTGGGAGAGCCGATTTTTAATAGTAACTTTGCAGCAGATTATTCACCTGGGGTGCTGACTGTTCCGTAAGGAATGGCGGCTGAGAAGATACCCATATAACCTGATGCGGGTAATGCCGACGAAGGGAAAGGATAGAGCCATACAAAGAAAAGTGTGCAGATGCCCCGAGTGACTTTCAAGGTCGTTCGGGGCATTTTCGCTGGTGATTAGCCATAGCTCGTTAACAGCAACTTACAGCATATAGTTTTCAACGACAGACAAGATGAAAATAGTAGTCAACGCAAAGACAACCGACACGGAGGCCCATTCGCTCGAGGCGCTCGCCCAAGAGCTTGGCCTGCCGGAGAAAGGAGTGGCCATGGCCGTGAACAACAGCATGGTGCCGCGCAGCCAGTGGGGCGAGACCTTGCTGAGCGAGGGTGCCAGCGTAGTAATTGTCAAGGCGGCATGTGGAGGATGAACCATCGCCTGCAATTCATTTCCCACCATAGCGACCGCTACAGCTACCTCGACTCCATACGCTTGGCGCTCGAGGGCGGGTGTCGCTGGGTGCAGCTACGCGTGAAGGAAGCCACCGACGACCAGGTGCGCCCTATGGCCATCGAGGCGCAGCGCCTGTGCCGTGAGTGTGGTGCAACCTTTGTTATCGACGACCGCGTGTGGCTATGCAAGGAACTTGGAGCCGACGGTGTACACTTGGGAAAAAACGACATGCCCATCAGCGAGGCTCGGCGTGTGCTTGGCAGTGGCTTCATCGTTGGTGCCACAGCCAATACCTTCGACGATGTGAAAGCGCACTATGAGGCAGGGGCCGACTATGTGGGCTGCGGACCCTTCCGCTTCACCACAACCAAGGAGAAACTCTCACCCATTCTCGGCATAGAGGGCTATCAGACCATCGTCAGCCGCATGAAGGCTGAAGGCATTGAGCTGCCCTTGGTGGCTATCGGGGGCATTGAGGTGGAAGATATTCCGACTATCTTTTCCATAGGCGTGACGGGCATCGCCCTGAGTGGTGTCGTGTTGCGCGCCGCCGACCCAGTAGAGAAAATGAAAGAGATAATTAAAGCAATAGATAATGTACAATCAAGTAAATGAAGGAAAATGAGTAAGTTAACCATAGCTGGACGCGAGTTCGGTTCGCGTCTGTTCCTCGGTACAGGAAAATTCAGTGACAACACGCTCATGGCTGAGGCCATCAAGGCCTCCGGCACTGAAATGGTGACGGTGGCCATGAAGCGTATCGAGCTTGACGACCAGCAGGACGACCTGCTGACGCACATCACTCAGTTTGAGAACATACAGCTGCTGCCCAACACCTCTGGAGTGCGCAACGCCGAGGAGGCCGTGTTTGCAGCCCAGATGGCCCGCGAGGCTTTTGGCACCAACTGGCTGAAGCTCGAGATACACCCCGACCCACGCTATCTGCTGCCCGACTCGGTGGAGACGCTCAAGGCCACCGAGCAGCTTGTCAAGCTCGGCTTCGTCGTGCTGCCCTACTGTCAGGCCGACCCCACCCTTTGCAAGCACCTGGAGGAGGCAGGCGCGGCCACGGTCATGCCCCTGGCCGCCCCCATCGGTACCAACAAGGGACTGCGCATGAAGGATTTCCTGCAAATCATTATCGAACAGGCCACCGTTCCCGTGGTCGTCGACGCAGGCATAGGAGCGCCCAGCCATGCCGCCGAGGCTATGGAGATGGGGGCCGACTGCTGCTTGGTCAACACAGCCATTGCCGTAGCGGCCAATCCCGTGAGCATGGCCGACGCCTTCCGGCAGGCCGTCATCGCTGGCCGTCAGGCTTTCGAGGCTGGGCTGGGAGCTGTCAGCGACAGTGCCGAGGCATCAAGTCCACTCACTGCCTTCCTTGAGGTATGAAGATAGAAGGATATAGATGAAGATAGAAGGAGAAAGAGAAGATAGAAGTAGAACGAAGAATTAAAAATATATGATTAACGACCATCAAGCTTACGCCAAGCGCGAGAAAGCCTACATGCACGGCACTATCTATCCCGACATCCGTGTAGGTATGATAAAGGTGAACCTCACCCCAACAGTGATTAAAGATGCCGACGGCAAAACTCACATGGAGCAGAACCCACCGGTGTATATCTACGACACGAGTGGCCCCTTCTCCGACCCCACCATTGAGATAGACCTCAAGAAGGGCATACCGGCCATAAGGAGCCGGTGGATAGAGCAGCGGCGAACGGCTGGCCAAGGCATCACGCAGATGGCCTGCGCCAAGGCAGGCATCATTACCCCGGAGATGGAATACGTGGCCATCCGTGAAAACATGAACTGCCGCGAGCTGGGCATCCAGACCCACATCACCCCGGAGTTTGTACGCAGCGAGATAGCGGCCGGACGTGCCGTCCTGCCCGCCAACATCAACCATCCTGAGAGCGAGCCGATGATCATAGGGCGGCAGTTTGCCGTAAAGATTAACACCAACATAGGCAACTCCGCCACCACCTCTTCCATTGAGGAGGAAGTGGACAAGGCCGTGTGGTCGTGCAAATGGGGCGGCGACACGCTCATGGACCTCTCCACGGGCAACAACATCCACGAGACCCGCGAGTGGATATTGCGCAACTGCCCCGTGCCTGTGGGTACGGTGCCCATCTATCAGGCCTTGGAGAAGGTGAACGGACGCGTTGAAGACCTGACGTGGGAGATCTACCGCGACACCCTCGTCGAGCAGTGCGAGCAGGGCGTGGACTATTTCACTATCCATGCCGGCATACGCCTGCAGAATGTACACTTGGCCGACAGCCGACTGTGTGGCATCGTCAGCCGTGGTGGAAGTATTATGAGTAAGTGGTGCCTGCTTCACAACCGTGAGAGCTTCCTCTACGAGCACTTCGACGACATCTGCGACATCGTGGCACGCTACGACACGGCACTCTCACTGGGCGACGGGCTGCGCCCTGGCTGTACGGCCGATGCCAACGATGCGGCACAGTTTGCCGAGCTCGACACCATGGGCGAACTCGTCACACGCGCCTGGGCAAAGAATGTGCAGGCCTTCATCGAAGGTCCCGGCCACGTGCCCATGCACAAGATTCGCGAGAACATGGAGCGGCAGATAGAGAAGTGCCACGAGGCTCCGTTCTATACCCTTGGCCCCATCGTCACCGATATTGCTCCAGGCTACGACCACATCACCAGTGCCATCGGTGGTGCGCAGATAGCCTGGCTGGGTACGGCCATGCTCTGCTATGTAACGCCCAAAGAACACCTCGCACTGCCCAACAGGGACGATGTGCGCACGGGAGTGGTGACCTATAAGATAGCTTCCCATGCAGCCGACCTGGCCAAGCAGCATCCAGGAGCCTGCATACGCGACAATGCGCTCTCGAAGGCCCGCTACGACTTCCGTTGGCGCGACCAGTTCCACCTGTCGCTCGACCCGGAGCTGGCACTCCAGTATTTTGAGGAGGCTGGCCATACCGATGGTGAGTACTGCACCATGTGTGGCCCCAACTTCTGTGCAGCCAAACTGACACACGACCTGCGTAGGCTAAAGAAGAAAGATGGAACTCACGCATGAACAGCAGGTGCGCTACAACCGCCACCTCATACTCGACGGAATAGGACCCGGCGGACAGCAAAGGCTGCTCAAGGCCAAGGTGCTGCTCGTCGGGGCGGGAGGACTGGGATCGCCCGTGGCGCTCTATTTGGCCGCGGCGGGCGTGGGCACGCTGGGAATTGTCGACGGCGACACCGTCAGCCTGGCCAACCTGCAACGCCAGGTGCTCCATGCCACGCCCGATATAGGGATGCTCAAGGTGGACTCCGCACGCAAGCACATCGGACTGCTCAACCCCGGCGTGAAGGTGCAGGCCTACCCCTACTACTTAGCCGAGAGCAACGCTGCCGAACTCGTGGCGCAGTACGACTTCGTCATCGACGGGAGCGACAACTTTGCCACCAAATACCTGGTCAACGATGCCTGCGTCATGGCGCGTAAGCCCTGTTGCGTGGGAGGTATAAGCCGGTACAGCGGGCAGCTGATGACCATTGTACCTGGCTCGGCCTGCTATCGTTGCCTGTTCCCTTCGCCACCCCCCATCGTCGAGGTTCAGACCTGCGAAAGGATAGGCGTGCTGGGCAGCATTGCCGGCCTGTTAGGGACACTGCAGGCAACCGAGTGTATTAAGTACCTTGTCCAAGCTGGACAGCTGCTCACCAATGCCATGCTCACCTTCGATGCACTCACCATGCAGTGGCAGCGCATTGAACTCAACAAGAACGACGATTGCCCGCTTTGCGGTCAGCATCCCACAATCAACGAACTGAAAGAATATGCCTTTCAACCTTGTAGTAAAAGAAAATAGAACAACTATGTTTTCAGACGAATTAAAGAATATCAGCTGGGAAGAGACGACAGCACGCATTGCTGCAAAGACAGACAGCGACGTGCGCCGTGCCCTGGCCAAGAGCCAATGCGACGTCGACGACTTCATGGCCCTGTTGTCGCCAGCTGCCGAACCCTACTTGGAGGTCATGGCTCGACTGTCGCGCAAATACACCGAAGAGCGATTCGGGCGAACCATCTCCATGTTCATACCCCTCTACATCACCAACTCCTGCACCAACTCCTGCGTCTATTGCGGATTCCACCGCGAGAACCCCATGGCCCGGACCATCCTCACCATGGAGCAGATAGAGAACGAGTATAAGGCCATCAAGCAGTTGGCTCCATTCGAGAACATACTGCTTGTCACTGGTGAGAACCCGGCCAAGGCCGGCGTGCCCTATCTGGCCAAGGCCATCGACATCGCAAAGCGTTATTTCTCCAACATCAAGATTGAGGTGATGCCCCTCAAGGCAGAGGAGTACGCGCTGCTCACTCAGCACGGACTCAATGGCGTCATCTGCTTCCAGGAAACCTACCACCAGGAGAACTACCAGCTCTACCACCCCCGCGGCATGAAGAGCCGCTTTCAGTGGCGCTGCGATGCCTTCGACCGCATGGGGCAGGCACAGGTGCACTCCATAGGCATGGGCGTGCTCATAGGCCTGGAGCGCGAGTGGCGCACCGACGTGACCATGATGGCTCACCACCTGCGCTATTTGCAGAAGCACTACTGGCGCACCAAGTACAGCGTCAACTTCCCACGCATGCGACCTGCACAGAACGAGGGCTTCAAGCCCAACTGCTTTATGACCGACCGTGAGCTGGCCCAGGCTACCTTTGCCATGCGCATCTTCGACCACGACGTCGACATCTCATACTCCACCCGCGAGCCGTCCTACATACGCGACAACATGTGCACCCTGGGCGTGACAACCATGTCGGCCGAGAGTCATGTCAACCCCGGAGGCTATCACACCTACCCCCAGGCGCTCGAACAGTTCACAGTGAGCGACGAGCGCACGGCCAAAACCATCAATCAGCGCCTCAGAGAGTTAGGACGCGAGCCAGTGTGGAAAGACTGGGACGCTTCCTTCGACCTCTATCGCAAAGCCCTATGACTATTGTCATCACACAGCCCTTCTTCTTCGAGGGCGAGGCCGAGCGTATCTGCCAGCTATTGCAGCGAGGCGATGTTGACCTCATACATATACGCAAGCCCGACAGCAGCTATGAAGACATGGACAGGTTGATTGCCTCGCTACCTGACAGGCTCCACCGTCGCCTGGTTGTTCACGACCACTTTCAGCTTGCGCAGAAGTACTCGTTGCGCGGCTTGCACCTTAACCGACGCCATCCACTGCCACCGCCAGGGTGGCAGGGACAGCTCAGCATCTCGTGTCATAGCATAGCCGAACTCGAAGCCTGCCGACGCAAGCCTTACGACTACATGAGCCTGTCGCCCATCTTCGACAGTATCTCCAAGCAAGGCTATCGCGCGGGCTTCTCCGAGGAAGTGCTTTCTGACGCCCGTCTTCGGGGCATCATCGACCGTCGCGTCATGGCTCTGGGCGGCGTTACCTTTGGCAAAGTAAGTGAAGTACAGCGAATGGGCTTCGGAGGAGCCATGATCTTAGGCGACGCATGGAGATAGTACTTAGCATAGCCGGCAGCGACCCCTCGGCCGGTGCTGGCATACAGCAGGATCTTAAGACGGTGACGGCTCTCGGCTGCTACGGGGCAACGGTCATCACGGCCATAACCGTGCAGAACACGCTGGGCGTGACACAAGTCATGGAAGTTCCGCCAGACATTGTGGAGGCACAGCTTAGGGCCGTGCTCGACGACTTCGACGTCAGGGCCATAAAGATGGGTATGATTCCAAATCGCCAGGTGGCAGAGGCCATAGTGCGAATGCTGCAGCCATTTGTCGCCCAAAAGGCCAGCCTGGCAGTAGGTCAGTGGCCCCTGCCTGTCGTCTACGACCCGGTGATGGTTTCCACCAGTGGCCATCGGTTAATGTCTGCCGATAGTATCGACTACATCTGTCGCCACCTTTTCCCGCTATGCACGCTCATCACCCCCAACCTGCCCGAGACAGAGGTACTGGCCGGGCAGCGTCTGTCGTCGCCAGACGATATCGGCCTTGCCGGGCGAAGCCTCGTTGAGCGCTATGGCTGCGCCTTCCTCCTCAAGGGCGGGCACAACAGCGCCGACCGCCTCAAGGCCGTCGACCACCTCTTTTGTGCCGATGGAACCGTCCACACCTTCTCCGCCCCGCGCATCGCTTCCCGCAACCTTCATGGCACTGGCTGTACGCTCTCCTCGGCCATCGCCGCCAGAATGGCCCAGGGCGACTCGCTACCCCAGGCCGTAGCTCAGGCAAAAGCGTGCCTCACAAGCGCCATCGAGCGAAGCACAAACCACGACATAGGCCATGGCAACGGACCACTCATACTTGGCTAAACGGCGTTTCACTTAAAATGATTTATAGTCAACGTCATAATTACCTTTGTTTATTGTGCGGCTTTCTAAGCCGCAACCGCGGAGTGAAAAGGAATAATTCTTTTCCTTTACTATAGCTACGGACTAAACGGAATAAACAGACTTTTTACTACCTGCCCTTCAGGGGGACAAGCTTTCCGCTACCCCGCTGCCTTCTCCGCCTTTGCAGCGTATGCCGCGCCTTTCCCCGCCCCTCCAAAGGACTATTGCGTCTTAATGGGGCAATCTTCGTATAGACAAAAAAACGGCGTGGTTGCTAATCTTTTTTGGCTAAATATTTGGCTGTGTCGGAAAAAGTGAGTAATTTTGCAGCGTTTTTCGAAGCAGTGTTTCCATAAATAGCGTTTTTGCTTGTCAAGGCATAGGAAACATCTCTCCACAAAATCATGTCAACACATCAAAAGTAATCTAACACACACCTTTAGTGTATGTATAATAAAGAGCAATTAGAATCTATGGATGTGCCCCAGCTTGTGGGCATAGCCAGTGAGCTTGGACTCACCATCGGTCAGGATGACGAACGCGAGAAAGTAATCTACGCCATATTGGACAAGGCTGCCGAGCAGCTGTCCATGGAGGCCGAACCCAAGAAGAAACGCACGCGCATAGTGAAGAAAGACACCGACCGTGTGTACACCGTCAGCGGCAAGGAGGGTGAGAACTTCGACGTGAAAAACCGCGGCATAAAGACCGTGGAGCCTGCGTCGCTCTTTAGCGACGCGCCCGTCGACAAGCCCACAGAGTCACCGAAGGATAATGAGACGGAAGAGCCAACCACGGATGGCGTGAATGGATTGACTACTCCCGAGGTGCCCATAATGCCCATTGTGAAGCATCGCGGTCGCAAGTCGAAGGCAGAGCTGGCGGCCATAGCGGCCGCCAAGGCCGCCATGGAGGCAGCCCAGCAGGCAGGCGTCGATGCGGCACTCCCTCAGTCGGCCCCCGCTGGCGAAGAATCCCTGGCGGCTGATGCGCAGGGCGATGCCACCGTCAGCGGCAATGGCGGTGAGACCACTGGCGACAATGTGCCCGAAGAGACTTTCGACGGGAAGGTGCGCACCGACGGCGGCGAGCAGCAGGGTATGATAGAGCAGCTGCAGCAGAAAATGTACACCCGCAACCAGGCCCGCGTCCTCGGCGGCGACAATGCCGCTGATGCCGAAGTCACCGTCGACGGCGTGTGGGAGGGCGACCCAGGCGACGGGACAGACTTCATTACTGTGGTCGACCTGCCAATAGAGGACCAGGCAGCCATGCCCACGCTCGACATCTTCGACAGGCCGACAACGCGCGCATCGCAGCAGGCACAGTCCGCGTCGCAGCTGCAAGAGCATCGAACAGGCGAGCCAGGAGACTTCGACTTTGGCGACCTCATCTCAGGCAACGGCGTGCTGGAGATGATGCAAGACGGATACGGATTCCTGCGCGCCTCCGACTACAACTACCTCTCCTCGCCCGACGACATCTATGTGTCGCAGCAGCAGATAAAGAAGTACGGACTCAAGACGGGCGACGTGGTGCAGTGCACTGTTAGGCCACCTCACGTGAACGAGAAGTATTTTGCCATGTCGACAGTCAGCATGATCAACGGGCGCCACCCCTCGGAAGTGCGCGACAGGGTGGCCTTCGAGCACCTCACCCCGCTCTTCCCCGACAAGAAGTTCACACTCTGCGGAGACCCCCAGACCACCAATCCCTCGGTGAGGATTGTCGACCTGTTCTCGCCCATAGGCAAGGGTCAGCGCGCCCTCATCGTGGCGCAGCCCAAGACAGGTAAGACCATACTGATGAAGGACATAGCCAACGCCATAGCTGCCAACCACCCCGAGGCCTATATCATGATGCTGCTCATAGACGAGCGCCCTGAGGAGGTGACCGACATGGCGAGGACCGTCGACGCAGAGGTCATAGCCTCTACCTTCGACGAGCCAGCCGAGCGTCACGTCAAGATAGCCGGCATAGTGCTCGAGAAAGCCAAGCGCATGGTGGAGTGCGGCCACGACGTGGTGATTTTCCTCGACTCCATCACCCGACTGGCGCGAGCCTACAACACTGTTGCTCCGGCCAGTGGAAAGGTGCTTACCGGTGGTGTTGACGCCAACGCCCTGCAGAAGCCCAAGCGCTTCTTCGGCGCCGCTCGCAACATTGAGGGTGGCGGTTCGCTCACCATTATCGCCACGGCTCTCGTGGACACCGGCTCCAAGATGGACGAGGTGATCTTCGAGGAGTTTAAGGGTACTGGCAACTCTGAGATACAGCTCAACCGCGCGCTCTCCAACAAGCGCATATTCCCAGCCATAGACCTGGTGCAGTCGAGTACTCGACGCGACGACCTGTTGCAAGACCAGACCACGCTCAACCGCATGTGGATTATCAGGAAGTTCATTGCCGAGATGAATCCCATCGAGGCCATGAACACCGTGCGCGACCGACTGGTGCAGAGCCGCAACAACGAGGAGTTCCTGCTCTCCATGAACGGGTAGGGTAGGGAAAGGCCGTCATGGCATAATAAAAAGGTGCGGGCCGAATCAGTTAGCTGGTTCGGCCCGCACTATCTTTTAGTGCTTGTGGTTATTACGTCGCCTCGTACTTGTGCGCTTTGGGAATGAAATGGTTCAGTCTCTTAGCCTCTCCGTGGCACGAATCTTCTTCTCGTCGCCCAAGATGCCCTGGCGCGCCAGGAAGACCAGAATGGCCTCGACCATTGGGATGGCATCAACGGTGGTGGGCTGCCCTTGGGTTACTGCCAGGCCGACATACCAGACCAGGATCAGGAAAATGTTGGCCAGGCACAGGCTTGACTGAAGCCTGCGTGTAGTGTCTTGGACCTGGTTTCTGACAAAGAGGAAAAAGGTATAGGCCGACAAGGCGGCCGAAACGACCTGCAGCACGTCGAGCCATGTCTGGCGAAGGCATACGCACACCACTGCCAGCACGCAGGCTACCACAAGCAGGCTCTGTCTACGCTGTATCATTTGGACTTTTTTGAGTTTTTGAGTTTGAAAGTTTTTTTAGTTATGCAGTTGGCCGCCGCTCTCGTCGCTGCTTGCTTTCCTACTCTTTCGTCTTCTCAACATCCTGCTGCTCCTTGTAGGGGTCGCGCCAGTACACCTTGTCCTCTATAAACTCCTGAGTGGCCAGCAATGTAGGCTTGGGCAGCTTTTCGTAGTAGCGTGAAATCTCTATTTGCTCGCGATTCTCAAACACTTCCTCCAGCGAGTCGTTGTAAGAGGCAAATTCGGCCAGCTTCTTTGACAGGTCGTCCTTAATCTGTACAGAGATCTGATTGGCGCGCTTGGCTATGATGGCCACGCTCTCGTAGATGTTGTTAGTGTCGCGGCACAAATCCATGATGTTACGGGTCACGGTGTTTACCGGAGCCTTTGATTTCTTGTAGTCCATTCTTTCTTTTATATCGGTTTAGTGATTCCTTTTTTGCTTGTCAATCCTTGGTGAACTTCTTGCACCTCTTGATGTAACGCTCGGCCGTGGCAATGTTCTTCGAGTCGGGATATTCGTTGATGAAGCCGTAGCACTCGTCCTCGGCGTCGCGGTAGCGCTCCACCCGCTTCTCGTCGGCACTGTTCTCGGCCAACTGGAACTTGCTTTTCATAATGAGCAGCGAGAACTCCTCCCTCGACTTGCAGTAGGGATAGCTCTTGAGCGCGTTCTGGGCTGTGATGATGCACGATTGGTAGTTGCTCTCGTCGTTGGCGTTGATGTTGCCGAAGTAGCCGCCAAGGTTGTAGTAGAGCTGGGCGGAGAGCAGCTCCTTCTGCACCAGCTTCTCCTGCAGCTCGTAGAGTCTGTTCTGAGCCTCTGGCTTGAGGTCGGAGTCGGGGTAGTAGTCAATGAACTGCTGGTAGGCGTTGAGCGCTCCGATGGTTGGCGTTTGGTCGAGCCTGGGTTCTGGGGCGCTCTCAAAGAGCGACTGTCCTACGTAGAACGAGGCGTGCTCTGCATAGAGGCCGCGCGGATAGCTCGAATGGTATTTCTTGAAAGTGGCCGACGCACTCTCATAGTCTGCGCTCATGTATTGCGCCATGGCCAGCATGTAGAGGCTCTCCTGGGCATTGTCGCCACCCTTCTCGTAGGTGACGAGCCCCTCCAGCAGGCTCGCTGCGCGAGCATATTTGCCCTGCGCAAAACACTGTTTTGCGTATTCGTATTTGAAATCCGTGTCGTCGGTCTTGTAGATGCGCGTGTACTCGTTGGCACATCCACACATCAGCATGGCAAACACTAAAGTCACTATACTATTCTTCATCAGCCTGCAAAATTACGCATTTTCCGTTGAACAGCAAAACCTTTATATAATTTTTAACCTCAAAAGCGAAACTTTTTTGTTTTCGCTTAGGCTATAGGCTGTTTTGGTCCTACAGGATTTCGTTTGGATAAGATACAGACCCCACCCCAAACTGAAGATTGCTCCATTAAGACGCAATCGCCCCTTGAGCGGGGAAAGCCGCGGCAAGTTTAACTGAGCGACCACCGAGCTACTGCCGAGCTACAAATACGGCTAAACGGCGGCAACCGAACAATAGGTATAATTGTTGGGTACAACAAGCCGGACAGCCTACTTCCCTGCCGTCATAGAGTACATCGCTATCAACCCAAAAGGTCGTTAGAGTTGGGTTTGTAACTACTTGGTTTTCAAGCTGTACTGACTACCGTTCAAAAAGCACTGACTTTTGCTCAAAAAGCACTGACTATTTTTCAAAAAGCACTGACTATTTTTCAAAAAGCACTGCCTTTTGCTCAGTAGTCAGTGCCTGCTGACTCTCATACTTATTTTAGTGACTTTCCTGGCTGTCATTTTTCTAAAAAAAATGGCACAAAACTGGTGGTGGCGTGCAAAAAACTGGTTGTAAGATAATAAAAAAAGTTAATAATAAAGGTTCACGTACACGCGCATTAATGGTTTTTCTTAAATTTGCCGCGTAAATCAACTGAGAGACAGTCAACATTTTTTTATCTTAATTATTTTCACTAAAAAGAGAGAAAGCATGAAAAAAGTAGTATTAGCCGTGATGGCCGTAGCAGCCATAGGTTTCACTTCGTGTGGTAACAAAGCTCAGCAGGCTCCTGCTGAGGTAGTAGAGGCAGTGGCCGACAGCGCCACTGTAGACGTTAACGCCGCTATCGACGAGGCAACCGCCCAGCTCACCGAGCAGATAGAGGCTCAGGATGCCAACAAGTTGCAGGAGGTGCTTGCTGCCGTACAGGAGAAGGTGAAGACCATACTCGCCACCAACCCTGAGCTGGCCAAGGAGTATGTTGCCAAGATTCAGAACTTCCTCAAGGAGAATGCCGACAAGATTAAGGCCTTTGCTGGCGACAATGCTGCCGTCCAGGCTGCTGTGAGCGCCCTCACCGCTGCTCCTGCCGAGTCGCTCGTCGACGGTCTGATGCAGGCTGTTGATGGTGCCAAGGCTACTGGCGATGAGGCCATCGACGCAGCCAAGGACGCTGCCGAGGGAGCTGTCGACGCTGCCAAGCAGGCTGCCGAGGACAAGGCCAACGAGGTGAAGGATGCTGCCAAGGAGAAGGCCGGCGAGGCCGTCGACGCAGCTGCCGACAAGGCAAAGAAGGCACTCGGTCTGTAGGCCGATGCCTGTGTGGCGAGCGCTTGTCGCCACGCGGTTCACTGAACAAAACGGGGCTTTCGTTGAACGAATTTGCCCCGTTTTCCTTTTCCTCATACCTTTGCAGTCGACTCTGGGAACGCGGGCGCCCTCGCCCGCCACAGATGCGGGCGAGGACACCCGCGTTCCCAGGCAAAACAGTTAAATAACCGTTAGTTATATAGTCACGATTAACATCTACTAATAATATAAAAGGAGAAAGGTTATGAAGATTGCAAAGACAATGATCAACATGATGGTGCTCGCGGTATCGACTGTGATTCTGCAGTGCTGCTCGGCCGACGACCCCATCAACGACAGCTTTGCTGGCAGTGCCAGCTATTCTGCTACTAATGGCGGTAGCACGGCCACGAGCAGTGGCAGCGACGAGCTTACCACTTTCGACGTGGCTATCGACCGCCTCACGGCAGAGCCGCAGACCACGGCCACCGCCGTATACCCTGACGTGGAAGACGACATGGCCAACAACACGTTCGACACCGAGGTCAACATCGTGTTCAATGGCAATAGCGCCACGGCCGACGCAGTGAGCGGCATCAGCATAGCCGCAGACGGGGCACATGTCGTGGCCGACCACGGCGATACGAAGGGCGTGCGCTACGTCGTGAGCGGCACCACCAGTGCCGGGTCGCTCACCATCGTGGGCAACAAGAAATATGCCGTGCAGCTCAGCGGGGTAAGCATAGCCAATCCCGACTCTACGGCGCTCAACCTGCTGAGCAAGAAGCGCGCCTACCTGGTGCTTGCCAAGGGCACCACCAATAGCCTGACCGACGGCACAGCATCGAAGGCCACCGACCAGAAGGGGGCACTCTACTGCAAGGGCAAGCTGCTCGTCAGCGGCAGCGGTCAGCTCGACGTCTACGGCAACTACAACAACGCCATTCACTCGGCCGACTACATCGTGTTCAGCGAGGGTGTCAACGTCTATGCCAACAGCACTACAGGCCACGGCGTGAAGGCCAACGACGGCGTGTACATCAACGGAGGCATATTGAACATAGAGGTGTCGGCACCTGGAGCCAAGGGCATCAACAGTGAGAGCAACATAACAGTCAGCGGCGGACGCACAACCATAGTCACCACCGGCACCTGCTCCTACGAGGACGGCGATGCCACCTCGGCCGTGGCGGTGAAGTGCGACTCCACCTTCACCATGAACGACGGACAGCTCCTACTCAAGAGCACCGGAGCAGGCGGCAAGGGCCTGAAGGCCGACTGGGAGGCCTACGTCAATGGCGGCTCCCTGTACGTCATCACCACTGGCAAGTCGTTCAGCTACAACGGCGACAGCAATTCGCCGAAGGGCATCAAAGTAGGTACGAAGGGAGAGCACGGCCTGCTCAACATCAGTGGCGGCACCGTCATGGTGCGCACCAGCGGCACCGGTGGCGAGGGCATAGAGAGCAAGGGCACCATAACCATCGGCGACGGCGCCACGGTGAAGGTGGCAGCCTACGACGATGCCATCAATGCCGCCGGCGACCTCTACCTGCAAGGGGGCGACGTTACCGCCATAGGCATCCAGAACGACGGCATCGACTCCAACGGCAACATGTACATCTCCGGCGGCAGCATCGTGGCCTTCGGCGCCGGCGGGGCAGAGAGCGGCATCGACACGGGCGAGCAGTCGAGGCTCTACATCACGGGTGGACAGCTCTTTGCCATAGGCGGCAGAGTCGATGCCACCTACACCGCAGGCAGCGACGCGCAGCCCTATGCCACGACCACGGGAAGCCTGCAGGCCGGAGCCACCGTGGCGCTCAGCAGCGGCAGCACCACACTGGCCACCTTCGCCATGCCGCCCTACAGCTATGCCAATGGTACCATCTTGGTGAGCGCGCCGGGCATGCAGAGCGGAAGCAGCTACACGCTGAGCTTAGGCTCGACACAGCTCAACGTCACCGCCACCACCAGCGGCTCCACGGGTGGCATGGGTGGCATGGGTGGCATGGGCGGCATGGGTGGCATGGGCGGCAACATGCCAGGCGGACGCTGGTAGCCAACAAACAGTATGGAACAACGAAAAAACAATACTACAAACATGAAAAAAGCAACGCTAATCACTATGCTCCTCTCAGCTGCAGTGGCTGTCCAGGCCTCCGACTACGACTACCTGACGTTTCTCAAGGCCGACGGCACCAGTCAGTCGATGACGGCCAACGGGCTTGTCATTACCTTCGAAGATGGCCATCTGGTGGCAAAGAACGGCAGCGAACAGACCACGTTCATACTGGCCGACATGAGCCGCATGTATTTCACAGCCGAGGCCTCGGCCACAGTCGTTGGCGATGTCAACGGCGACGGCAGCATAAACGTGGGCGACATCATGGCCATTATCAACCAGATGGCCGACCCAACAGCTCGTCCCGTATCCGGCGGTATTTCCGCCGGGAGCAGTGCCGACGTCAACGGCGACGGCAGCATAAACGTGGGCGACATCATGGCCGTAATCAACATCATGGCCAGTGCCTCGCAGCAGTAAAACCAAAGCACACTTCAAGCACAGGAAACGAAGATGAAGCACACTATAGTAACCATCCTCCTGACACTGGCCGCCATGGCCGTGCAGGCGCAGACAGTAAATGTGGTGACGGGCAGCGTCACCACCAAGTACACCGCCGAGCAGGCCGACGAAATGGTCTACAGCGATGGCGGTGCCACACTCACCATAGGCGGCAAGGCCTTCAGCGTGAGCGACATCAGCCAAATCTACATCGACGGGTCGACCGTGACCGACAACAGCGTCGAGGTGAGCTACAGCGGCGACGCGGCCACCGTCACTGTGAGCGGAAACATTGCCCCCTACATTGAGACCACGCTCAGCGGGGCACACGTGAGCGTAGTACAGGGCGAGGGCATAGGCGACGACACGGGTAAGGTGGTCTATACCCTGAGTGGCAGCTCTACCGACGGCGAGTTCTATCTTGAAGGCTCGTACAAGATGGATCTGGAACTCAACGGCCTTACGCTCACCAACCCCACCGGGGCACCCATCAACCTGCAAAACGGCAAGGCCGTGAACGTGAGCGTGAAGAAGGGCACCACCAACACCCTGACCGACTGTGCCGACGGCTCGCAGAAGGCCTGCTTCGTCATCAAGGGCCACGCCGACTTCAAGGGCCAGGGCACGCTCAACGTCTATGGCAAGACGGCCCATGCCATCAAGACCAGCGACTACATGACGGTGAAGAACCTAACGCTCAACATACTTGAGGCCGTGAAAGACGGCATCAACGCCAACGAGTATTTCCTCATGGAGAGTGGCACGCTGACCATCAGTGGCGTGGGCGACGATGCCATTCAGGCTTCGCTCGACGGCACCGAGTCGACAGGCGTGACCACCGACCACGAGGACGAGGACACGGGCAACATCTACATCCTGGGCGGAACGCTCACGGCCAGCGCCACGGCCACGGCTGCCAAGTGTCTGAAGAGCGACGCAACAGTGGCCGTTAGCGGTGGCACGCTCAAGCTCACGGCGGCCGGCGAGATAGACCTTACCGACGAGACCGACCCCTCGTACACGGCATGCATCAAGGGCACAGACTTTGAGCAGACCGGAGGCGACATCACCCTCACCGTCACCGGCACGGCCGGGCGTGGCATCTCTGCCGACGACCTGCTCACCGTGGCAGGCGGCACGCTCACCGTGAACAACAGTGGCGAAGGCAAGCAGGGCGACAGCGACAACTACACCGCCAAGTGCCTCAAGGCAGAGAACGTGGACCTGCAGGCCGGAACCATTACGCTCAAGGCCACCGGCACCGGCGGCAAGGGCATACTGGCTGGCAGCGGCACCAAGACCACCAGTGGCAACCGCACCACGTGGAGCAAGGTGACGGGAAGCTTCGTCATGGGCCTCGAAGACGGCACCGGACCCACGCTCACCATCACCACCACCGGCAGCCGACTGGGGGCCTCGTCGGGGCGCATGGCGCGACCTGGAGGCGGAGGCAACTGGCCTGGCGGCGGGGGCAACCCCTGGAACCCCGGCGGCGAGACAAGCGACAACACCTCGTCGGCAAAGGCCATCAAGTCCATACCGGCTGTCTACATCTACGGCGGCACAACAACCATCAACA